>Ga0129317_1000026_pt1 | contig 202111 bp, 175 predicted proteins | sample Cm1ome_FD_94430 | JGI IMG/M metagenome (GOLD analysis project Ga0129317, IMG submission 94430) | Eastern black-and-white colobus group fecal microbial communities from Wisconsin, USA - Cm1105 metagenome | ecosystem: Host-associated > Mammals > Digestive system > Large intestine > Fecal...
GAGCCGGAAAGTGTTTCGGAGGCTTTGAAAGAGGAGGAAGAGTCCCCGGGAGAGCCGGAGCCGGAAAGTGTTTCGGAGGCTTTGAAAGAGGAGGAAGAGTCCCCGGGAGAGCCGGAGCCGGAAAGTGTTTCGGAAGCTTTGGAAAAGGAAGAAGAGTCCCTGGGAGAGCCGGAACCGGAAAGCGTTTCGGAGGCTTTGGAAAAGAAGGAAGAAACCCTGGAGGCGGCCGCTTTACAGTCGGCAGGCTGCATTATTTCTCTTTTGAATATCGAATATCTTCAGAATATTCCGAAAGTGACACTGATTCAAAATACAGTGCAGAACTGTGATGCCCTTTTGCAAGTGATTCTGGAGCTTCAAACAGTAACTGCTGTAGCGCAGTATCCGGATGGCACGATTGAAACGTTGCGGCTGTGTGTCAAGTGGAACGTGGGGAATCTGGAGGAAACTCAGATAGACGTGTCTGTGCCTGGACGGTATGAGGAACGGGGACAGATTGTTCTCCCGGAAGGTTATATTTTTGCAGAAGGTGTGCTGCAGGAAATACGGATTCCCGTAGAAGTGATCATTCCGGATCAGACGGTGATGCTCACTGGGATGGATGAGTATCCGCTGCTTGCGGATGCCTATGCTTTTTCGCTGGGAACAGATATTACGGAGATCCGTCAATCCTGTGCTCCGGCATCATATTGGAATTGCTATGATGCGGAAGGACAGCTTTATGTGGCAAAACTTTGCTGGGATTATAGTCACATTGATACACAAAGGCCGGGGGTTTATGAGGTTACCGGACAGCTTCTTTTGCCGGAGCATACTGCATTTGCACAGACACTTCCGGTAGACTGCTTTACTTTTCCGGTATCCATTCAAGAACCGGGAAGGCCAGAGATCAACTGCTGCTTTGCTGGCCGGGGCCGTTTTGTGTTTCCCTGGATTGCATCTGCGGTCACTTTGGATCAGATTACGGTATGGATTTCGGAGGAAAATGGCTCCTGGGAGAGTTATACAGAGCAGACCTCCCATCTATATTGGGATGAATTTCAGCTGATCCTGGATGCAGCGCTGTTTACTCCAGGGAAGAGGTATCGCCTTCAGGTAGATTACGGAAGCGGAGCAACAAGTATACTTTCTTTCACCTATGATCAGCTTCTTCACATTACTTCTTATAATGAGGGAGACCGGGATGGTGGAGATGTAAACGGCTTTCCGCCGGATAAGGTTCCGATTTTGCCGGAGGATACTCCGGCTTCTACAGAGTCGGAAGCAGCCACGGAATCTGAACCAAAGCAGCCGCAGCCAGGAGAGAAAGAGCCTGAGACAGGGCTGTTTTCCGGGAAAACAGAGAAACAGCAAGCTGCGGCTTCGCCAGACACTTCTGATGACGATACAGGAGTTCTGGAGAGTTCTGGGGAAGATTATGACCTTATTTCCGGGAAACGGCTGATGATGCTGCTGAGATTTTCGGAAACGGTTTCCTTTTCCAAGCAGGGGATCTTAGTGTTTTTATCCGGAGACACCGTACGGTTAGCAGACCCGGCGGAAAAGGACCGTTTTTGTATTCAGATTTCAAGAAGCAGCGCCAGGTCTTTTTCGTTTTCTGTGACAAAAAACGGCAGATATATAAGCAATCTTAAAAATACCAAGCTGCTGATCCCATGGAGCTTTGATACCGGCGCTTCTGCGTTTCTTCTTTTAAATGAAGAAACCGGGGCGGTATCTGTGGGGACCTATAGTAAAGAGGAAAATATCCTTTCTTTTTCTGTAGATGCAGGTGGAGATTATAGAATCTGTACACTTCCGGGAGTGGCAGATCTGTTTGCAGTCATCCCAAGAGTGGTGCTGTTTCTGGTTTGTCAGCGGCTTGTTTAAAAAGTTGATTTTGAGGAATAGAGAAATGAAAAACAGGATCCGGCAAATTTTATCCTTTCTATTGACGGCACTGCTGGTCTCTGCGCTGTGCCTGTTCCTTTACGTCTACAACAATAAGAGCATACAGGAAGTCGGTCAGGGGGTTCAGGGCCTTCTTGTACTGGAAGAAGAGGATCTGGAAGCACCGATCTATCTAAAAGAAGGCTGGGCCTTTTATCCTGGACGGCTGCTGACACCGGAAGATCTTTCTTATAGAAGTACGGAGTACTATCTGTTTTATACGAACATAGGGGAGTATACTCAGTTAGTCAGCTGCACCAATCCAGAAGCATTTCATGGCAGTGGGACTTATGTTCTGCACATAGCCGTTCCAGAAACGCCTTCTGTCTATGCCTTGGAGCTGCCGGAGATTTTTTCTGCATACCGTCTGTACATGAATGATTCACAGATCTTGCAGATGGGGGATCCGTATCCTGAAACGTATCGTTCCTGTACGCAAAACCGTACGGTTACTTTTGAAGCAGCGGGAGAAATCACCCTTGTTTTTGCGGTCAGTGATTTTTCCCATTTTTACAGCGGCATTGTGTATCCGCCTGTGTTTGGGCTTCCCCATGTTTTGACAGGCACTCAGAGGATACGGTATGGACTGTCAGTGGTGCTCCTTACGCTAGGGCTTCTGACAGCAGGGGTATCTCTGTATCTGGGAATCCGTATGAAGGATCGAAAGATGCTGTTGTTTTTCTTTCTGTGTGTCTCTATGTGTGGATCCTCTTCTTATTTTCTGGTGCATACCCTGTTTGCGCTGCCGATTTTCCCGGTTTATGGGCTGGAACTTTTTTCCGGTTATCTTTTTTCTTTTTTTACAGTGCTTTTGCATAACCGCATTTGCAGTGTTGACCGTCGAAACAGGTACTTCTCAGGCGCAGTATCCGGCTCCTTTTGCATTTTGGCACTGATTTACGGATTGTGCTCCCAATGGCTTACGGCTCCTCTGATTCAGGCATTTTCTTCCCTCGCTTTTGGGTTCAAAGTATTTGTCGCCGGATATCTGCTTTTCAGTTCCTGGGTGTATTATGAAAGAAAAGCACAGCAAGGGAGACCGCTTTTTTATGCGTCCGTGGCTTATGGGGTGTTTTTCGTCTGGGATCGGATCCTTCCTGAGTATGAACCCATATATGGGGGCTGGTATACAGAATGGGGGAGTGCGGTCCTTGTGATGACAATCGGCTATATGTTATGGCACAGTATGCTCCTGGCTTATTCTTACGGACTGGTGTTTGCGGAGGAACAGCGTCAGATGACCAGACAGCTATCCATGCAGAGCGCCTACATGGAAAGACTTACGGCTCAGCTTTCCGATAACCGCAAGGCCGTTCATGACTTCCGACAGCACCTGCATACGATTTCCAGGCTTGTGCAGCAGCTTCCTGATTCCAGGGACGGATCAAAGGTATATCATGAGCTGACAGCTTACCTTAACACGCTCACATATCAGCAGAGCCTGCAGCCATCAGGGCAGCACAGTCCCTTTTGCAAAAATATTGCGGTAGATGCGCTTCTGCAGTATTATTACGGCGCAGCCTTGGAAAAAGGGATCGCTGTCCATATCTGTTTTGCATTGCCGGATAAACTTACCTTTTCTGACACAGAGCTGTGTACCGTACTGGGAAATCTTCTGGAAAATGCTCTTCATGCATGCTGCCAGGATCAGGTATCTGCACCCTTTATTACCCTCTCCTCTCAGGAGATGGACAGTCAGTATTTTATCTGCATTGAAAACTCTTATAATGGAATTTTCCAAAAAAGAGGGAAACAATTTCTTTCGCTCTGCTCTGCCAAAGAGCGGATCGGGATCGGTCTGGCATCTGTGCAGGAGATTGTGCAGATACATGAAGGCACAGTGGAGATCTATCCCATGGAACAAATCTTCCGGGTGGGGCTGGTTCTTCCTCTGTCAAAGTAGGGAAGAATAAAACAAAAGAAGATAAGTCCTGTTACGATTTTTCTATAAAAATTAAGGTTTTTGGCGCAGTTTTCCAAAATTATTAAATTTTGTTTATTTCGTAGGAAGATATTGACATTGTTATTGAAATTTAGTAATATTTTAATAAGATGTAATAAAATTGTAATTATTTGTGTTCGGAGAGCGCACATAACACAACATATGGGGATCTGGGGTTTATGGCGTGAGAAAGGGAAGGAATTATGAAAAAGAAATTGATTACCTGGTCTGTAATTTGTATGCTGATGCTGGCTATCTGCCCGGCAACTGTCCAGGCTGCATGGAAAAATACTTCTGCAGGAATGATGTATACAACCAGCAACGGCTATTATAAAGGCTGGCATACGATCAGCGGATCCAAGTATTATTTCTCCTCCCAGGGCATTATGTCTACCGGATGGAAAAAGATCGGAAAGTACTATTACTATTTCGGCGACAATGGAAAGATGCGCAAAGGCTGGCAGACGATCGATAACAAACGCTACTATTTTGGAGACAATGGTGTCCGCAGACATGGCTGGCGCACATTTAAGTCAGGGAAAAAGACATTAAAATATTACTTTGATAAAAAGGGTGTGATGCAGACCGGCCTGACCAAGATCGGTACCAAGCTTTATTATTTTAATGCTTCCGGTGTCCGGCAGCATGGCTTTATCACCCAGAACAATAAGACCTATTACGCAAATAAGTCCACCGGCGTTTTGGCTCAGGATCAGTGGGTGGGAGATTACTATTTTGATGAAGACGGCGTTATGGCCAGGAACCAGTGGATAGAAGGAAAATGGGTTGGTTCTGACGGCAGATATACCGGTGTAAAGAATAATGTAGGCTGGATCACGGATAATGGCATTAAGTGTTATTATGACCGGAACGGGAAGAAAGTAAAGGGCTGGCTGACTCTTTCAGGCAAAAAATATTATTTAAGTTCCAGTGACGGGGCTTTGCAGACCGGCTGGTTTACAGTGGGAAGCAATAAGTATTATGCGGATAAGAAAGGTGTTGTTCAGACCAGTCAGTGGATGGGTAAAAAATATTTAAAGAAAACCGGCGCCATGATGAAGGGCTGGCTGACTTTAAATGGGAAGCGCTATTATTTCAGCAAGAGCAGCGGTGACTATGTGACCGGCTGGACGAAGATCGGCAAGACCACCTATTATTTCAACAGCAAGGGGGAACTGCAGAAGGATACCTGGATCAATGGCACTTACTATGTGAACAGTAAGGGAGCCAAGGCTACAGGAGTGACCCAGATCGGAACCAAATATTACTATTTCAGCAAGAAATCCGGAGGAAAGCTGTTAAAGGGCTGGATCAGCTACAATGGCGATATGTTCTATGCGGATAAAAAAGGTGTGCTGAAGCGCGGCGGCTGGTTTACGGTAAATGGAAACAAGTACTATGCAGGCAAGAACTGCGAGCTGTACAAGGGCTTGAAGACTATTTCCGGAAATCTGTACTATTTTAAGAGCAACAATGCCAGGATGGCGAAAAATGCCAAGGTAAAGATCGGAAATGTGACTTATTTCTTTGCATCCAACGGCGCAGCGGCCAAGAATAAGTGGCTGAAGATCAACAAGAAGTACTACTATTTTGAAGGCAATGGCCATATGGCTAAAAATAAGTGGATCGGCAAGTACTATGTGGGAGCCGATGGAGCCCGCACCAATAAGACCTTGACGACAGGTATCAATACCATCAATGGCAAAAAGTACTGCTATGATTCCAACGGCAATAAGCTTACCGGATGGCAGACGGTAAATGGGAACAAGTATTATTTCGGAGGTACAGACGGTGCTGCGGTTACGGGCCTGAATGTGATCAAGAATAAGAAGTATTACTTCCTGTCCACCGGTGTATTGGTGGTAAATCAGACACTGGCAGTGAGCGACAAAGAATATACGATCAATGCCAGCGGTGTGGTGACTTCGGAAAAGACCATTCAGATTTCCGGAAACACCAAGGGATCCAAGATTGCCAAGTTTGCAGTAAAGTATGTGGGAAATCCTTATGTGTATGGCGGCGTGAGCCTGACCAACGGAGCGGACTGTTCCGGATTTGTACAGACCGTGTTCTCTCACTTTGGAATTAAGGTGTTGAGAGTGGCGGATGATCAGATGAAGGGGCCGAATTCCTACTATATCTCTCAGGGATATAAGAAGGCGGTGAATGTGAGCACTACTCATATGCTGCCGGGAGATCTGGTGTTCTACGGTTCTTCCAATTATGCCAGTCATGTAGCTATTTACATTGGTGATGGAAAGATCGTACATGCCAGCAATTCCCAGCCCTATCCCCAGGGAGGCATTAAGATTTCCAATTATAATTACCAGACACCTATTCGGATCGTCCGGTACTGGTCCTAAGGGAAATGGACGTTTGAGAGAGAAAATTTATACAGGAAGAGCGTTTCTACTTTGGCAGAGAGAGCAGTACAGAGCTGTCTGCAGATGGAAGAAGAGGATATGAGAGAGGCTGCTGCAAGGCAGGTGAGATGAAAATCTCCTGCTTTGCAGCAGCCTTTTTAAAAATTGATTTGGGAAAGCGGAACAGAGTAAAACTTCCGGCAGTTTAAAAATGCAGGGCTTCCCATTGGGAGTGCCCAGTGTCAGCTGCCCCTTACATTTCGTCGAATTCCCGCAGCAGGGCCTGATACATTACTTCATAGGGCGCTTCCTGACCGGTCCAGATGGTAAAGTTCAAAGCCCCCTGGCACACCAGCATTCCCAGTCCGCTGATGGTCTTGGCACCCCGCGCGGCAGCTTCTTTGAGGAAAGGCGTCACAGGAGGATTAAAGACCACATCGGATACTACCATAGAGCTTTGTATGGTGTGGTAATCCACGTCCGGCTTTTGGTCTCCATGGGGGTGAAGGCCGATGGGAGTGGCATTGATCAGGATATCGGTTCCTTCCGGTATCGGCTGATGGACAGTCCAGGGGAGGAAGACGGCGTTGGCGCTGGTGTGTTCCAAAATGGAATGCACGAGATCCTGTCCTTTTTTCTCATCCCGGTTAATGATAGTTACAGAAGACGCTCCAGCCAGGGCACATTCAATGGCAATGGCTTTTGCAGCACCTCCGGCCCCCAGGATCGTGATGGCTTTTCCTTCCGGTTTTGTATGTTCTCTCTCCAGAGCCTGGACAAATCCCTTGCCGTCGGTGTTGTCTCCAATCAATTTTCCTTCCCGGATAACGATAGTATTAACGGCCCCGATGATCCTGGCAGCCTGAGAAATTTCATCCAGGTAGGGAAGCACTGTGACTTTATGGGGCATGGTGAGATTGATGCCTTTCATATTCAGCGCTTTTAGACTTTTCATGGCGGCATCAAAGTCTTCCGGTGTTACTTTCATAGTAAGGTAACGATAGTTTAATCCAAGAGCAGTGAATCCTGCTTCCTCTAGAACTCCGGTAGGGTTGCCGTCAACGGGATCACCGAATACCCCTACCAGCTCTGCACGATAATTTTTAGCCATAAAAATTTCCTTTCTGGTTTAATTGTATTTGATAATCAGTTAAGGTGATTATATAATAAAGACAAAGGTTTTGTAAATTGTAAGAGAGGTAAAATATGAGGATAAAGAGATGGAAAAAGCAGCTGGTTTGCTTATCCGTGAGCATTGGGCTGATACTTCCCCTGGGTACGGCTGCCGGGGCGGGAGAAGAGCTTCTGATCGAGGATGGAGCGGTCCTGGAAACTCAGCAGGGATTAGAACCGATGGATGGATCCGCTGGCATTGCTGCCGTGGATCTGATCGAAGAACAGGGAGACGGCGCGGTAATTTCCCAGGGTGAGTTGGATTGGGGAGATTTGATTCTTGAGGAGATTCCGGGGCCGGAAGCTGTGCCGGAAAGCCAGAGTCAAATGGAGCCAGAGAGCCAGATTCAGGGAGAGTCAGAGGGTCAGCTTCCCAGTGGGACAGAGGATCAGGCTCAAAGTGAGTCAGAGAGTCAGACTCAGGGTAACACAGGAAGTCAGTCCCAAAGCGAAGCTGAGAGTCAGTCTCAGAGTGACTGGCTTGGGCAGAGTGAGTCAGAAAGTCAATCCCAGGAAGGGATAGAGAGTCAGCCGGAGGGTGAGACACAGGACTCGGCAGGGCAGCAGGAAGAAACGGAACCGGAGACGGAACCGTTTCTGGAGGAAACTGAATCACAGCCGGATCCGGAAGGGATTTTTGAGGAAGAGACGGATCTGGAGGGGGAAGGAGAGGTTCTCACGCTGACGGAGACGGTGGAGCTTCGAGATCCTTCGGTAGTGCCGGATCAGAGTCAAGATCCTGGGATTGCGCTGTTTCAGGCCAGAAGTATGGCCAGCTACAATGGTTCCTTCGGCAATCAGCTGTCCGGAATGGCCCGGGAAATGTACAATATTCGGGTATCCTATTATGTAAACCAGAGAAAGACGGGGAATCTGAAGCTTGCCAAGAGCAAGGCGGCAAATGCTGATCCGGAAATACAGGTTATGCCGGAACTTTTAAAGAAATTCGGCAGTTTTCAGGCAGAAGTGGTTACAAACAGCTCCGGACAGTCTCAGATTCGTACAGATACAGAAGCTTATCGGCAGTTTGTGGCACAAATTGAATATGCCATGCAGGCTTCTCTGGATGCCTTTGTGTATGATCATCCGGAAATTTTCTGGCTCCGGGGCGGTTCCTATTCCATGGGTATAGAGGCGGTGGGGAGCAAAACAGAGGGATATACCGGATCCTTAAAGAATCTTACCTACATTCCGTCAGAGGCCTTTGGGGGAGCAAAATCTCTGATGAGCAGCTATGATGCGGCAGTGCCCCAGGTGACAGCTTCCATAAAGGCCGGAGCGGATGCAGATCACAACGGAGTTCTTACCGGATACGAGCTGGTGAAGGCGGCCCACGATTATGTATGCCAGCGGTTTTTCTATGACAGCCAGGCTTATGCCAATTATCAGACTACCAGGGACTACCGGATCTTTTGTTCCGCGGGCGCCTTTCTGGGGAATGTGGGAACCGGAGTGGTGTGTGAGGGTTATGCGAAATCCCTGAAAGTGCTGTGCGATCAGATGGGGATCCCCTGTGTGCTGATGGGAGGCACAGCCATCCAGAACGGCCGCTCTGAAGGGCATATGTGGAATGGGGTGCAGATCGAGGGGAAATGGTATCTGGTGGATGCCACCTGGGATGATACGGGCTCCGGAGTGGCCTACCGGTTCTTCCTGTCGGGAGAGTTGCCCGGCAGTCATGTAAGCTCCGGGAATTTTAACGGTTCCGGTAATTCTGTGAATTTTGTGTATCCGCCTTTGGAGAGCAGCGGTTTTACACTGGAGAAGCATGAATATGAGTGTACTGCCACTGTGGCCTCCACCTGCACCAGGGCAGGAACGAAAACCTATGTGTGCAGGCTTTGCGGCGCTTCCTATCAGGAGGAACTGCCGGTGGATACCAATGCTCACAGGTATGTAAAAAAGGTGACAGCAGCCACCTGCCTGGCAGATGGCTATACCACTTATACCTGTGATAATCCCGGCTGTACTTCCAGTTATCGGGGGGATAAAACCCAAAAGCTGGGACACACTTATAAAAACGGGCAGTGTATCCGGTGCAGGGCAGGAGACACGATCGTGAAGGCAAAAGTGTCTGGCATTTCGAATCAGAAGTATGCGGGGAAGTCCATTACGCTGCCCGTCAAGGTGGCGTTTGGAAACAATGTATTGAAGGCCGGAACCGATTATAAGGTTACCTATCAAAAAAATAAGGCAGTGGGAACGGCGAAAGTGACCATCACGGGAATCGGCAGGTATACAGGAACTCTCACCCGAAGCTTCAAGATTTCCAAAAAGTCAGTGACTGCCTTAAAATACACGGGAAATAAGGACAGAACCTATACGGGAAAAAGTCAGAAACCGGAAATTACTGTGAAAAACGGCAGTGTGAAGCTGAAGAAAAACAGAGATTACACAGTTCAGTATTCAAAAAATAAGAATATCGGAACAGGGGTGATCACCATTAAGGGGAAAGGATCCTACACAGGAACCAAGAAGCTGTATTTTAAGATCCTTCCCAAAAAGGTGAGCTGGCGGTCAGCAGTCTCAAAAAAGAGAGGGCTCCTTACGCTATCCTGGAAGAAAGTGTCTCAGGTTTCCGGTTATCAGATTCAGTACAGTCAGAAGAGCAATTTTAAAAACAGCAGGAGTGTTTCTGTGGGAGCAGGCACTGCCACCAAAACCATTCAGAAGCTTTCACGGGGGAAGGTATATTATGTGCGGATCCCGAGTTTCCGGAAGGTGGGAAGCAAAAAGTATTACAGTGGATGGAGCAGTGTAAAAAAAGTCAGGATACATAAATAGTCCGGCTGAGACAGCCGGTGTATCAAAGAAACAGGAGAAAAAGGAGGTTTCTTATGCGAAGAGCAGCAAATGTGTTGGTAGGATTGGCAGCAGCGGGCATCTGTGTGGCAATCACAGTGATGATCCGGGATTCGGATGTATTTACGCTGATCTACAATCTGGTTTTCCTGGGGATCATGTTGGCGATCATAGGCTTTGCCTGGATATTCGGTTTTCGCCGTCTGTATCAGACCATCGGGGGGATGGAGACTGCATCTGCCAAGCTGGTGGATATTTATAAAAAGAAGGGCAGCGTAGCAGAGATCACCATGTCCGGAGCCAGGATCTTTGAGGTAGAATATTTAGATCACAAATATCAGGAGTATCTGGCTTATCTGAAAAAGACCAACAGTCCCTGTGATATTGGGGATTATATTGGAGAGTATGAGATCAACAACTATACCCACCGGAAAGTGATTGAGATGGTTCCGGATATCCTTACCAGCCTGGGGATCCTGGGCACCTTTGTGGGACTGGTGTGGGGACTGAAGGGATTTGATCCTCAGACCTATGAGGCAATGACCAGTTCTGTCTCCTCTCTGGTTAACGGCATTAAAGTGGCCTTTATCACCTCTATTTACGGAATCACCCTGTCCATGGCTTTCAGCTACTGGCTGCGGGGTACGGTGTCCCGGGTTTCCGAGAGCCTGGACAATTTCCTGGACAAGTATTACCTGTGCGCCGTACCTCCCACAGATGCAACAGCTATGAATCATGTGCTGTCTAATCAGAGAGAGCAGACAAAAGTGATGCAGGGGATGGCCTCCCAGCTGGCAGATCAGGTGGCAGCCAGCTTTGATGAGCATATGGGGCCGGCTATGGAGCATATGAACGCTACCATGGACAGTTTCACCCAGGTGGTCACCATGCAGCAGGAGCAGCTTTTGGAAAATATTGCTCATCAGGTGATGGGGAGCATGAAAAAGGAGCTGCTGTCAGAGTTTACGGAGATGCGGGCTCTGCTGCGGGAATCTAACCGGGTACAGAAGGACTACATCCAGTTTATGAGCGAGGCCCAGTCCCGGTTCCAGAAGGATTTTCTGGCAGGGGAACAGCAGATGAACCAGGCCATGGAGGCCAGCGCACAGAGCCAGGAGGCGTGTCTGGCAGCCATGGTGCAGCAGCAGGAAAACTTAAGGGAATTTGTAGGCTATATGGCTCAGGTGATGGAAAAGATGGCGCAGGTCAATGATATGGGAAATCAGACCCTGGAGGCAGTGACAAAGCAGCTGGAGCGGGTTTCTCCCAGAAAAGAAAATTCAGATCTGGAAGAGCTGACAGAGCGGGTAGAACAGCTGGTTGCTGCTATGGAAAAGCAGCAGCGCCAGCAGAAGAAAAAGAAGGGATTGTTCGGTTAGACCCAAGGGGGTAGTATTATTTATGAAAAAAGTAAATCGCAGAAAAATGCGGGACACAGCCAGCCATAATGTATGGCGTTCCTATTCCGATATGATGTCAGGACTGCTTCTTCTTTTTGTGCTTATCATGGCAGTGTGTCTGATGCAGGCTCAGAGAAATTATACAGAAAAGCTGCAGGAACAGGCCAAGCAGCTTCAGACCCAGAATGCCCTGGATGAGAGTAAGACGCAGATCGATGAACAGGCGCTGCAGCTGGCATCCCAGCAAAGTACGCTGGACGAGCAGGCAGCGGCGTTAGAATCATTGCAGAGCGCCCTGGCAGAGCAGGCGGAGAAGCTGTCTCAGAAGGAGGAGGATCTGGCAGCCAGTCAGGCCAAATTAGATGAACAGAGTCAGCTTTTGGCCCAGCGGGATGAAGCCCTGGCAGCCAGTCAGGAGAAGCTGGATGAGCAGACTACGCTTATGACTCAGCAGCAGCAGAAAATTGATCAGATCATTGGGGTGAAGGCAGACCTGATCGCCTCTCTGAATGAAGAATTCGTAGCGAATCAGATCAACGTGGAGATCGATTACCAGACCGGAGCTATTGTGCTGGATTCCAGCGTGCTGTTTGATTACAATGAGAGTGTGCTCACAGAGGCCGGGACTGCTATTCTGGCCCAGATCCTGCCGGTGTACTGTAAAGTGCTTTTGAGCCAGGAGTACGAACCTTACCTAGCAGAGGTGATCATTGACGGGTATACGGATACTACAGGAGACTACATTACCAACCTGGATCTGTCCCAGAGAAGGGCTTTTGCAGTGGCGGAATATCTCATGAACCTGAAGGATTCCTTTTTATCCGGTGAAGAGAGCGAAATTCTGACGCAAAAACTTACGGCCAACGGCCGTTCTCTGAGTAATCCCATTCTGGATGAAAACGGTCAGGTGGATATGGATGCTTCCCGCCGTGTGGAGGTGAAATTCCGCATGAAAGATGAGGAGATGATGGCAGAGCTGCAGCAGATCATCGAGGACACTCAGATGGGAGAAGCAGAGCTGCAGAAGGAGCAGCAGAATGCTCCGGGAGCGTGACGGAAACGGACTGCAGCAGAGGAGAGAAGAACAGGTATGAAATTTATGCATTTGTCAGATCTTCATATTGGAAAGCGGGTGAATGAGTTTTCCATGCTGGAGGATCAGAGATTTATACTGGATCAGATTTTGGATCTGGCTGAGAGGGAACGGGTGGACGGTGTCTGGATCGCAGGTGATATTTATGACAAAACCGTTCCTTCCGGGGAGGCAGTAGTGCTGTTTGATGAGTTTCTTACAGCCCTGGCAGATAGGGGGATTTTTTGTTTTGCCATCAGCGGGAACCATGATTCCCCGGAGCGTATTTCTTTTGGGGCAAGGCTGGTGGAACAAAGAGGTATTTATCTGTCCCCGGTGTTTCGGGGAGAGATTGCTCCAGTAGAATTACAGGATGCGTTCGGAGGGCTGCGGATCTATCTGCTGCCCTTTCTTAAGCCTGCCCATGTGCGGGCAGTATATCCGGAGGAAGAAATTGAGAACTGTGAGCAGGCGCTTAAAGTGGTGCTTTCCAAATTGCAGGAGCACTGGGATCCGCTCTGCAGGAATGTGCTTTTAGCCCACCAGTTTGTGGCTGGGGCACAGCGCTGCGAGTCAGAGGAATTTTCGGTGGGAGGGCTGGATCAGGTCTCAGCAGATATTTTTCAGGAGTTTGATTATGTGGCACTGGGGCACATCCATACGCCCCAATGGGTGGGAGGAGAGACGGTGCGTTACTGCGGAACCCCGCTGAAATACTCTTTTTCAGAGGCAGATACTGAAAAAACGGTAACTATTGTGGAGCTTTTGGAAAAGGGGAATCGAAAGATCTATGAGATCCCGTTGAAACCCAGGAAGGACATGAGGAAGATCCGGGGGACTTATCTGGAGCTGACAGCTCTGGAAACGTATCAGGGCACTTCGGTGGAGGATTACCTGCAGGTGACCCTCACTGATGAGGAGGATGTGCCTGATGCGCTGGGGAAACTCAGAAGCATTTATCCCAATATTATGAAACTGGAATATGATAATCAGCGGACCCGGAGAGGGCAGTCGATTGAAACCTCAGCACCGGAAAACAAGACTCCTCTGGAGCTGTTTGAGGAGCTGTACCAGCTTCAGAACAACCAGCCCATGAAGGAAAACCAGCGAAAACTGGTATCAGAACTGATGGAGAAAATCTGGGAGAACCAGTGAGGGTTCTTGCGGAGATCTTCGTAAGAGGAGTCCCGAGCGCGGAGCTATGAAGCGCTTGGCTGCCAGAGAAAGGAAAACAGGGGACAGCTGGAACTGTTGCAGCGTTCTCTCAGGCAACAGGAAGGAACAAGGGAGGAAGAAAATTTGCGTCCGATAAAACTGACTATGTCTGCTTTCGGCCCTTATGCGGGAGTGGAGGTGCTGCCCCTGGAGGAGCTGGGGGAGAGCGGACTTTATTTGATCACCGGGGATACCGGGGCAGGAAAAACTACAATTTTTGATGCCATTACGTTTGCGCTGTACGGGGAAGCCAGCGGAAGCAGCCGGGAACCGGAGATGCTTAGAAGTATGTATGCCAAGCCTCAGACCCCTACCTATGTGGAAATGGAATTTCTCTATCAGGGAAAGGATTACCGGATACGGAGAAATCCGGAATATATGCGGCCGAAGGGACGGGGAGAAGGCATGACCAGACAGAGAGCGGAGGCAGAGCTGTATTTTCCCGATGGACGGCCTCCGGTGACGAAAACACGGGAGGTGACCCGGGCGGTGGAAGAATTGCTGGGGATGAATAAACAGCAGTTTACCCAGGTGGCTATGATCGCCCAGGGAGATTTTTTGCGGCTTTTGCTGGCGAAAACAGAGGATCGAAGCAGGATCTTCCGGGAAATCTTTCGCACAAAGCCTTACCAGATTCTTCAGGAGCGGTTAAAGGATGTATCAGGAAAGCTGCGCCTGGAATATGAGGAGTCCCTCAGGAGCATCCGCCAGTTTGTTCAGGGAATCCGATGTGAGGAAACCAGCATTTACCGGGAACCGCTGGAAAAAATCCAGACTGCCGGCGAATGGGCCTCCCTTGTAGAGGTTTTGGAATTGCTGGATCGCATTTTACAACAGGATCAGACACGGGACAGGGAAGCGGCCTGTAAGCTGGAGGAATTAGAAACGGCGCTGGAGCAGGTGAACCAGAAGATCGGAAAGCTGGAAACCTTTCAGAAAGGGAGAAAGCAGCTGGCTTCTGAGGAGGAACAGCTGAAACAGTGGGAGCCTAAGTACGAGGCGGCTTGTGAGGCATGGCTGGCAGCCAGGGAAAAGGAGCCGGAGAGAGAGACGCTGGCCCTTCAGATTCATGAGGCCAGGGGACAGCTTCGGGAATATGAGGAGGTTGAAGAGCTGCGGAAGCGGAAATGGAAGCAGGAGCGTCAGCAGCAGGAGTTAAGCAGCAGGTCTGAAAAATTGCAGACAGCAGAGATACAGTGCAGTCAACAGACAGAAGCAGTCCACAGGGAGCTTTTACAGCTTGCAGATGTGGATGCCGGTTATCAGGAGCTTTTGCAGAGACGCCGGGAGTTGGAGCAGGAGAAGCAGAAGCTGCAGCGGTGGGAGCTTCTGCAGCGAGAGTATGAGACATTGGAGAAAAAGCTTTCTCAGGCAAAGCAGCGCTATCTGCAGCAGGCAGAGGCTGCCAGCCGGCTGCGGAGGGACTATGAAGCCAAGGAGCGGTCTTTTTTAGACCAGCAGGCGGGAATATTGGCAGAAGAACTGAGGGAGGGGCAGCCCTGCCCGGTGTGCGGTTCTGTAAGCCATCCGGCTCCGGCGCGCCCAAGGGAAAATGGAGTCTCCAAGGAGGCGCTGGACCGGGCGAAGGCTCAGCTTTCCAGGGAAGAATCCTATATGGGAGAGTTAAGTCTTGCGGCCGGAGAGCTGAAGGGCAGGAAAGAGGCCGCCTGGGATCAGGTGCTGGACGGGCAGCCGGAGAAAAAGGCTGCAGGAGATCCGAAGGATTCCGCCAGAACGCTGCCGTATTTTCGGGAGCTTTTATCTGCCGGGCTGCTGGCAAATCAGGGCAGGATGGCAGAAGCAGCAGAGCAGATCAGGAATAGAGAAAAACAGATAGCAAGAAGGAATGAACTGAATGACAGCCTGCCCAAGCTGGAGCGGCAAAGACAGGAGATCTCCGGCATGAAAGAGACATTGCTCCAGCAGCAGGCAGCCCTGGGGGCAGAGATCGCTTCCCTGCAGGAACAGATCCAAAAGAGGGAGACAAAGCTGGCATATGAAAAAAAGGAATTTGCACAAGAACAGATCAAAAAGCTGGAAGCGCAGAAGAAAGAGCTGGATCAAAGCTGTGAGAAGGCAAAAAATGCATATGAGATGGGCCGGAGCGCTGTTGAGAATGGCCGGAAGGCTGTTGAAGTCTTAAGAGGCCAGTTTGGACGGGAGCCGGAAGAAGATCAGGCCGGGCTGCGGCAAAGCCAGGAGGCGTTTTTGGAAGAGCGAAGAGCCGTTCTTGAAAAGAGGACAGCTATTGCATCCAGACTGGAGGCGAACGGCAGGATATGGCAGGAGCTTCAGGTACATCAGGAGGAGCAGAGAGAGCTGGAGGAGCATCTTGTCTGGGTGCGGGCTCTTTCCAACACTGCCAATGGATCTGTTCCTGGAAAGGATAAGGTTATGCTGGAAACCTATGTGCAGATGGCGTACTTTGACCGGATCCTGGCAAAGGCCAACACACGGCTGATGACCATGAGCGGAGGCCAGTATGAGCTGGTGAGAAGAAGTCAGGCATCCAATCAGAGAAGCCAGAGCGGGTTGGAACTGGATGTGCTGGATCATTACAATGGAACCCGCCGCAGTGTCCAGACCCTTTCCGGAGGAGAAGCCTTTCAGGCATCCCTGTCCATGGCATTGGGGCTGTCCGATGAGATACAGTCATCTGCCGGAGGTATTCAGCTGGATACCATGTTTGTGGACGAGGGATTTGGATCTCTGGATGAGGAGGCGCTAAATCAGGCGCTGAAAGCTTTAAATGGATTGACCGAGGGAAATAGGCTGGTGGGAATCATTTCCCATGTTCAGGAATTAAAGGAACGGATTGACCGACAGATCGTGGTAAAAAAGGGAAACAGCGGAGGAAGCAGGGCCGCAGTGATACTCTAGCTCCAGTATTCTTTCCGCTGCCGCTCATTTAGTCCCTTTACGAAGCGGTCTTTGAACAGAAGAAATTCCTCAATATCCATAAGGATATGGTACAGAAGCGCCCGGTTTTCAAACTCCTCCACAGAAAGAGGAAGGGGTTCTTTGCGCATATAGTCAAAAATCTCTTCCAGCTTCTGCAGCTGGAGGGCAGGTTCATTGCGTTCTATGACATAGACGGTGAGGTAGCGGAGATATTCCGCTGCCATTTGGGACTGCTTAGGCAGAGTACGGATTTTTCTCAGCTCTCCATGGAGATTGTGCAGCATCTGACATTGATTCTGGCGCATTTCAAAATAATCAATATAATAGCCGGGATGCGAGTGGAAGGTATTTTCCTGGTATTCGTAGGCTTCTTTTTGAAAGTTCTGGATCTCCTTTTCCAGACTGCGCAGATCCTGCCATACATTCCGTTGCAGCTCTTCTCCGGACAGATAAGCGGCCAGTCCTGACAGGATACGCTGCAGCTGCTGTTCCGTGTAGCGCATATCCTCCACAAGATCCTGTCTCCGGTTATGATTGTCATGGAACAGATTCAGCACCAGAGCAATGGCAATACCGATAAGGATCAGCATCAATTCATTTTCCAGGGAATGCAGGGAGAAATCCATGGAGATCAGCAGATGAGCTCCGATCACGGAATTCACAGAAATGGTGGCTTTCAGTCCGGAAACCTCTGCCAGAAATACTACGATAAAAATAAAAACGCCGTAGGAAATGATTTTGCTGTCAATGTGGGCAAAAGCAGCCCAGGCAGTCAGGGCAGTGACTGCGAAGGTAATAAGACGGAAGCAGGAGAGCTTTACGGTGTCCCATTTGGTGGTCATCAAGGTCAGTAGGGTGATGGTCCCAGCTGAGGTGGCGTGCTGCAGATTCAGAAGCTGAGCGATCCAGATGGCAGCACTGCTTCCTACGGCAATCTTTACAGCAAGAAGTAAAACTTTTTTCAGATGTTTTTTTCGTTCTGTTGATATTTCCATAGAAAATCCCCCTGTATGGTATTGTTAGGATAAGCATACCATACAGGGGGATTTTGGGCTAGTCCCAACCCCTAAGTCAGCCTTCAATGGCAATAAATTTTTTCTGTTCTACAGCCTTGGCATCTTTCTTGGGTACGAACAGGTTCAGAACACCGTCTTCAAATTTAGCTTTGATATCTTCCTGAGAGATGTCTGTGCCTACATAGAAGTTCCGGGAGCAGTGGCCGCAGAAGCGTTCCTGGCGGATGTATTTTCCTTCAGCCTTTTCTTCCTTCTCAGCGTTTTTGAATGCACTGATGGTGAGATATCCATTTTCCAGTTTGGCGCTGACATTTTCCTTTTTAAAACCGGGAAGATCGATGGCGATCTCATAACCCTGTTCTGTTTCCTTTACATCTGTGCACATGAGATTTTTTTCATTTTTTGTGTATCCGGGACGACGTTCCGGTCTGTTGAAAAATTCTCTTTCAAAAGGAAAGTCCATAAAATCATCAAATAAGTTTTCTCCAAAAATACTGGGCATTAACATAAAGCATTCCTCCATTCTGTATTCTATATCAATGAAATGAGTTCTTTGTTTGTTCTAGAAAGAATATAACATAAGTTGTTAGCACTGTCAAGAGGTGAGTGCTAATTTAATTGTGAAGAATTTGTGACCCTTAATGAGGGATGGTAAGCGGCGGATGGCGCAATAATTGGTTTTCGGAATCTGTAAATATAGTAAAATAAGCTTGACCTGGAGCAAAATCCAGGTGTTATACTAAGTAAAATGAAAAAGGAGGGAGCGAAGATGACCATTTCAGAAGTGAGCCAAAAATATGGATTGAGCCAGGATACACTGCGGTATTACGAGCGGGTGGGGATCATTCCAAAGGTGCATCGAAATGCCAGAGGACTGCGGGACTATACAGAGGCGGACTGTTCCTGGGTGGAGCTGGCGAAATGTATGCGGGATGCAGGGATGCCGGTGGAGGCTATCAGTGAATATGTCCGTCTGGCACTTTTGGGAGAGGAGACCATTCCCCGGCGGCGTCAGCTTCTGATTGATCAGCGGGAACAGATGCAGGCCCAGGAGGCGCTCCTGAGGTCCGCTCTGGAGCGGCTGGATTATAAGATCTCCAGGTATGACCAGGCGCTGGAAACGGGGGTATTGTCCTGGGAGGAATGAGTTCGCTGCTGTGGAAGGAAGATAGTAAAAACAGAAAATAAAATACCAGGAGGATAAGAATATGATCTACAAAAATTTTCAGGATTTAAAATTATCAGCTTTGGGGCTTGGTACGATGCGTCTGCCCCTGGTGGAAGGAAAGGATGATCAGGTGGATGAGGCTGGCGCAGCCAGCATGGTAGCTCTGGCTATGGAGCAGGGAATCAATTATTACGATACCGCCTGGGGTTATCATGGAGGCAATTCCGAGCTGGTGATGGGACGGATCCTGAAGGAATATCCCAGAGACAGCTTTTATTTGGCCAGCAAGTTTCCGGGATATGATCTGAACAATATGGATAAGGTGGAGGAGATTTTTGAGAAGCAGCTGGAAAAGTGCCAGGTTTCTTATTTTGATTTTTATCTGTTCCACAATGTGTGCGAAATGAATATTGATGCTTATCTGGATCCAAAATATGGGGTCTATGAGTATCTTCTGGAGCAGAAGAAAAATGGACGTATCCGTCATCTGGGATTTTCCGCCCATGGAAGCTGCCAGGTGATGAAGCGTTTCCTGGAGGCTTATGGAAACGATATGGAATTTTGTCAGATCCAGCTAAATTATATTGACTGGGAGTTCCAGGATGCAAAAGAGAAGGTGGAGCTGTTAAAGGAGTATCATCTCCCGGTGTGGGTGATGGAGCCGGTGAGGGGCGGCCGTCTGGCCGCTTTGCCGGAGGATGCAGAAGGAAAATTAAAAGCACTTCGGCCAGCAGAGCACATTCCTGCCTGGGCATTCCGCTTCCTTCAGACTGTTCCGGAGGTGACGATGATCCTTTCCGGGATGTCCAATGAGGAGCAGCTGAAGGATAACCTTCATACTTTTGAAACAGATCAGCCTTTGAATTTGAATAAGGAAGAGTGGGAGACGATCCTGGAGATCGCAAGGAGAATGACAGAGAGTATGCCATGTACTGCCTGCCATTACTGTACCAGTCACTGTCCCCAGGAAATCGACATTCCCATGATCATTAAGCTGTACAATGAGCACACCTTCAGCGGAGGCGGATTCATTGCGCCCATGGCGCTGCAGGCTGTGCCGAAGGAACATCAGCCGGTGAGCTGCGTGGGATGCAGAAGCTGTGAGGCAGTCTGTCCACAGCAGATTAAGATATCAGAGATTATGGCAGATTTTGCAGAAAAATTGAATTAACAACAGTTTTACATAAATGTATCTGTTTTTAACCACGGCAGATGCTTACAGCGGTAAGCGAACAGAAAAAATTTGTAATGAATATAGCAATACAGGAGGAAGCTATGGAATATCGGGAGCTGGGAAATACCGGCATTATGGTCAGTGAAATCGGAATGGGCTGTGAGGGCTTTGTGGAGAAGGAGCCTTTGCAGGTAAAGGAGTTTGTAGATCTGATGGAGGCAGAGGGAGTTAACTGTATAGATCTTTATGCTCCAAATCCGGAAATGCGCAGTGCTCTTGGCGAAGCGCTGCAGGGCAGAAGGGAGAAGTTTGTGCTTCAGGCTCATCTTTGTACGGTGTGGAAAGATGGGCAGTATAAGCGTACCAGGGATTTAAGGGAGGTGCAGGGGAGCTTTCAAGATCAGCTGGAACGTCTTAAGACCGACTATGTGGAGATCGGTATGATCCACTATGTAGATTCTCTGGAAGATTGGGAGAAGGTGGAGCATGGTCCGGTGATGGAGTATGCCCTGGAATTAAAAAAAGCAGGGATGATCAAGAGCCTGGGACTTTCCAGCCATAATCCCCAGGCAGCTTTGGCGGCTGTGAAAAGCGGAAAGATCCAGGTGCTGATGTTTGCAGCGAATCCTTGCTATGATCTCATGCCCGCCAGCGAGGATGTGGAGGAGCTGTGGAATGAGAAGAACTATGAGAAACATCTGCTGAACATGGATCCGGAAAGGCAGGAGCTGTATGAGGAATGCAGCAGGCGGGGTGTGGGTATCACAGTGATGAAGGCATTTGGGGGAGGAGATCTGCTGAATGCGGAATTGTCCCCCGCAGGGGCGGCCCTGTCTCCGTATCAGTGCCTGAATTATGCCCTGACCCGGCCGGCGGTGGCATCTGTTATGTGCGGCGCCAGAACAATGGAAGATTTAAAGACCAGCATCCGCTATGAGTCCGCTTCAGAGGAGGAGCGGGATTATGCTCCTGCATTGGCAGCGTTTCCAAAGATCAGCTGGAGCGGTCACTGCATGTACTGCGGCCACTGCGCGCCCTGCCCCAAGGGCATCGATGTGGCGTTGGTCACCAAGTTTTTGAATTTGGCAGAAGCTCAGGGGCAGATACCGGAAACGGTGCGGGAACACTACGGAGCTTTGGAACATAAGGCCTCAGAGTGTATGGAATGTAAGGCTTGTGAGAAACGCTGTCCTTTCCAGGTAAAGATCGCAGAGAATATGAAACGGGCGGCCCGCCTGTTTGAGGCGTAAGGGCAGCAGGGAACAAATCTAACATTTTTATAAAGAAACAGCCGCCTATTGCGGGGAAGGGCTTCCTGAGCTATACTGTATTTATAGAATGCTTTGGGAATGATCCCGGGCAAAGGTGGAGGTAGTACGGATGAAAAAAATTATACGCAGAATACTGGCCGTCATCCCGGCAGTTCTTGTGCAGGTTCTTTGGATCGTGCTGTTGATGAACTGGCTGGCTCCCTGGGCAGCCGTGATCGAGCTGGTATTGGCAATTTTGTCTCTGCTTTTTGTGCTGTATATGATCACAAAGCGGGGAGAGGGAACTTACAAAATGCTGTGGCTGCTGGTGATCATGGCATTTCCGCTGGCAGGAGCGCTGCTGTATCTGATTTTTGGGACCGGGCATACAACGCGGCCCCTTCAGAAAAAATTAAATAAGGTACAGGAACTGGCGCTTCAGCCTTCCGGGGAAACGGGAAAGCTGGATGAGGAAGCACCCAGGCTGGCTCAGACCTTCCGGTATGTGGAACGGATGACCGGTTTTCCAGTGTGTGAAAATCAAGAGGCAGATTATTTCCCGCTGGGGGATGATATGTTTCCCTCTATTCTGAAGGATCTGGAAAAGGCAGAAAAATACATTTTCCTGGAATATTTTATTGTGGAGCATGGAGTGATGCTGGACAATATGGTGGATATTCTGGCCCGCAAGGTGAAGGAAGGGGTGGATGTCCGCTTCATGTATGATGATTTGGGAAGTCTTTCCACTTTTTCAGCGGAGGATGTGAGGAAACTGCAGGAGAAAGGAATTCACTGCATTTCTTTTAATCCCATGGTGTTCCTGAAAGGAACCCTGAATTATCGGGATCACAGGAAGATGCTGATCATTGACGGCAAGGTGGCATACAGCGGCGGCGTCAATCTGGCAGATGAGTATATTAACAGATATGAAAAATACGGACACTGGAAGGACGTAGGTCTGCGCCTTACCGGACCGGCGGTTCAGAACTATACCCTGATGTTTTTGCGGTTCTGGAATGCTTTTTCCGAAGAACCGATTCAGTCTGGTGAGAGGGAGGGTTCCATTTGTCTGGAGGATCTGGAATTGAAACTGACAGCTTCCGGAAAGCTGGAGGAAGCGGAGAGAGAACCGAAAGCAAAACCGAAAGCGGATAAGGAGAGAACTCCGGAAGTACAGAAGACAGATGGCTATGTGCTTTCCTACTACGATTCTCCTCTTGGGGAGCAGGCGGTAAGCAACGAGCTGTACATTGAGCTTTTATCCCAGGCAAAGAAGTATGCCTATTTTTACACCCCATATCTTCTCCTGGGGGATGCGCTTTTGGATGCGTTTGTCCGGGCGGCTCATCGAGGCGTGGATGTCCGGATCTTTATGCCCGGCATTCCGGATAAGAAGCTGGTGTTCCGCATGTCTCACAGCTTTTATCCGGTGCTTCTGGAGGCTGGAGTTAAGATTTACGAATATATTCCCGGATTTCTTCATGCCAAGGGGTGCATTATCGATGATGTGGTAGGCACAGTAGGAACTGTGAATTTAGACTACCGAAGCCTGTACCTTCATTTTGAAAACAACTCCCTGTTCTACAAGGCTTCTATTTTGCAGGATATCAAGGCGGATTTCCTGGATACACAGAGCAAGAGCCGGGAAATGATCCTGGGAGAGAATGTAAAGCTTACCTTCTGGAGCTGGATCTTTGATGGAGTCCTGCGGATCTTTGCCCCGCTGTGCTGATGAGAAGGAGAGGGGGCTTTTCTAAATCAGGTAATTGCGAACTTGTTTCGCAATTACCTGATTATTTCGCAGTTTGAAAGGAGAAATCAGGAGTATTCGAGTACTTTTCGTGTGCCATGACAGTGTTTAATGGGCGGAGCAAAATCCCTGATTTTATAGGGGTTCTTAGATGGAAACAAACAATTTACATCTTAATTTATAACTTTGGAAGGTCGAATCGGCAGTCAAGACGTAGGGAAATACTTACGTCTTTTTTGATTGAGAAAAAAGACGTTATGTATCGGCTGAAAAAATGATATAATAGAGAAAACAAATGATGTTTTTGCCGATAATGTGATATACTAAACAACAGATTAATACGTTTTGGAGTTGATTTATGACGGAGGATAGCAGATGAAATATCTTTTAGTTGCTGAAATAGCAAAAAAATGGAATATATCAGAACGTAGTGTTAGAAATTATTGTGCTCAGGGACGAGTGAATGGTGCATTTCTTAATGGTAAGACTTGGGAAATTCCTGAAGATGCAAAAAAACCGGATCGTTCCAACAAGAAGAAAGAACCGCCAATTACATTGCTGGATATTTTGCAGGAGCAGAAAAAAGATAAGTATTCCGGCGGAATTTATCATAAGACACAGATCGATTTAACATACAACTCTAATCATATCGAGGGTAGCCGCTTGACACATGATCAGACCAGATATATTTTTGAAACTAATACTATAGGTATAGAAAAAGAAGTATTGAATGTGGATGATGTGATTGAAACAGCCAATCATTTTCGTTGCATTGATATGATCATTGATCATGCCAGAGCTGCGCTGACGGAGAAGTTCATCAAAGAGTTGCATTTGATTCTGAAGAGTAGTACCAGTGATTCCAGAAAAGATTGGTTTGCTGTAGGTGATTATAAAAAGATACCGAACGAAGTAGGTGGAATGGATACAGCACTCCCGGAAGAAGTTGCCGATAAGATGAAAGATCTGCTGGCAGAGTACAACGGAAAAGAAGAAAAGACTCTTGAAGATATATTGGACTTTCATGTGAAGTTTGAACGTATTCATCCATTCCAGGACGGAAATGGTCGTGTTGGCAGATTGATTATGTTTAAAGAATGTTTGAAATATAATATTGTTCCGTTTATCATCGAGGATAATCTGAAAATGTTCTATTATCGTGGATTGAAAGAATGGAACAACGAAAAGGGCTATCTGACAGATACCTGTTTGACAGCACAGGATAAATATAAAGCATATTTGGACTATTTCAGGATTAAATATTAAGCAAGCCGATTACCCAAGTGTCAATTTGACACTCTGGTAAAACTAAAAAAATTAGAATTACAAACGTGTTGTCCAGCAAATTAAATGATGCCTCATCCAGCAGATTATTTCGTACCGATTTTGGATGTCTACAGAGGTGTCAGTCACTTTGACAGTAATTGTTTCTGGGAATTGATTTCTTGTAAGCAAGGTACCGTTTTTCCAAAGTTCCCGGAGAATAGTGGCGCAGGGAACCATCCAGTGTCTTGCTTCCCTTTGCCGGAACGGTGCGGAAGTAAGCACTCAGGGATACATACTCTTCCCAGGTGCCTGTAATGAGTGGAGCGATCGCTGAATAGCGTATCAGAGTGACTGCCTGTTTTTTTCCTGTCCCATAGGTCAGTCCTCCTTGTTGTTTTTCCTTACGGATAACACCGTGAGGAAGGCAAACTCCGGGATCTTTACTCTGAGGAACGGCTAAAGCAGCGTCAGGTAGTGATCAGGCCGCTGGTGGATGCACTGTTCATATATCTGAAACAGTCCTTTATTTAGAATAATGGTACACGCTATAGAGCGTTTACTTTAGAAGAGTATAAATTCATTTTCTATTCGAATTGTTTGTTTTGATACATTTACAGCAGATCTGAAGTTATGTCTTTGCCTGTCTATCACACTTGTCAGAAAAAACGGTTATCCAGAGAGTTCTTATAAAAAAATGACGAAAAAAGAGAGAAACTTGTTGATAAAACTGTGCAAATAATCTATAATATGAATTACATTAACGATAATGTTAACGTTAATGAATAAAGAGCGATGATTGGGAGGTATTTCGATGAAAAGAAGATCTTTGGCAGTACTTTGCAGTTTGACAATGTTGGCTACCGCAGCAATGGGGCTGAATGCAGCAGCAGAAGAGGGACAGTATGAAATCGCATTTAGTTTAAAGACTGTGACCAATGATGCGTTCCAGGCAGGTATAGCAGATGCTATTGAAAAGAATGTGACGGATGCAGGCCATAAATTTACCCTGGTAACAGCTGGTGATGAGACAGCTGTGTCTACTCAGGTTACTCAGATCGAGGACCTGATCGTAAAGGGCGTGGATGCACTGATCGTAAATCCCATGGATGCCAATGCGGTGATCCCGGCGCTGCAAAAAGCGAAGGATGCAGGTATCCCGGTGGTCCTGGTGGACAGCACCATTGCGGAAGGGAATGAAGATCTCTATGTTACTTATGTAGGAACTGATAATTTTAATGCGGCCAAGATTGGCGCTGAGAAACTGACAGAGGTTCTTGGAAATGAAGGAAAAGTTGTGATCGTCAGAGGGGCTAATGGAAACTCTGTAGGCGATGCGAGAGTCGATGGTTTTAAAGCTGGTCTGGGCGACGGTATCGAGATCGTAGGAGAGCAGCCGGGAGACTGGAGCAATGATGTGGCTAAGCAGGTAACAGAGAATATGCTTCAGGCAAATTCGGAGGTAGATGGTCTCTTTACAGCTTCAGATGTTATGTTGGATGGTATTTTACAGGCAATGGACGATGCCAAGAGAGAAGGGATCCAGATCATGAGCTTTGATGGATCTGATGATGGAAAAGCACTGATCGAGGAAGGACTGGTTCTTGGAACAATGGCTCAGTTCCCGGATGAGATGGGTAAGATTGCAGTTGATACTCTTCTGGGAGTTTTGGACGGAAGTGTTGACGCAGCATCCGTTGAAAAATATATTGACTCTGGCACAGAATGTATCACTGCTGAAAATTTGGAGTAATCATTATGTAGCTTCGGGGCGGCAGTTTATCTGACCGCCCCCCTTTTATGAAAGGATGAATCAAGTGGAAAAGAAGAAAATCATTTCAGGGAAAACAGGTTTGCTGATCGGGGCAATCGTGGTGTTTCTTTTAGTAGGATCTCAAATCCCCAACTATCTTTCGCTTCAGAATATATTTAATGTAGTCCGTCAAAGCTCCATAGTGTCTTTGGTGGCATATGGAATGACCATGGTTATTATTGTAAAGGGCATTGATTTATCGGTAGGCGGTATCATTGCCAGCTGCGCCATGATCAGCGGTCTTATGATGAAAGCAGGTATGCCGGTTTTTCTGTGTATTTTGGCAGGGCTTCTGGCAGGTACCCTTATGGGACTGTTTAACGGAATCATGGTGGAAAAGCTGGAGGTTCCGGCCTTTATCACCACGCTGGTGGTGGGGCAGGTGGCAAACGGACTGGCGTTGATGATGAATGGAGGAGGGTCTTTGGGCGGCTTCCCGGACTCCTATGTATTCATTGGCAACGGCACGTTTTTAGGGATCCCCATTTCCAACTATATTACGATCGCTTTCTGCATTCTTTCCACAGTGATTATGGGTTGTACCAGATTGGGAACTCATATTTATGCTTTGGGAGGCAATGATCAGGTGGTGAAGCAGCAGGGCATCAGCACTGCAAAAATTAATTATTTTGTCTTTGCCTATTCGGGGCTTTGTGCTGCAGTGGCAGCCTGTATGATTGGCGGGGTGAATATGGCCGGAGGCGAAGGACGAGTATACCTGTCTCTGGTGGGAGCGCTTTTGATCGGATTTTTAAGAAACGGGCTGAATCTTTATGGACTGCATCCGTTTTATCAAAATCTGGTTATTGGAGTAATCATTATCGTAATTGTGGCAATTTCTATTTACAGCAGAAATAAAAAGCTGGAAGCTGCCAAGGTATTCTAAAATCACCAGGAAGGAAAAAATAATGGAAAAAAGTCAAAAAGTAATTCAAAAAAATGACAGCCATGGGATTCGGGCATTTGTAAAAAAGAATGGCAGCCTGGTAATTTTCGTTTTGATTTGCCTGATTGCGGCTATCTTTGTTCCCAGGTTTGCTTCTCTGAATAATATTTTGCTGATTGTAAAGCAGTCTGCGATTCCTATCATTGCCTGCATCGGTATGACCATGGTGCTGATGACCGGGGGAATCGATTTGTCTTTGGGCTATACCATAGGACTCACCTCTGTACTGACAGGAATGCTGGTCAAGACCCATGAATTTCCCTATGTACCGGCTATCTTGATTGTTCTGGCAGTGGGAGCACTGGTAGGGCTGGTGAATGGGATCTGTGTTCAGGTAATCAAGGTTCCAGCCTTCATCACTACACTGGGTACTGGATACATTGTATACGGTATTGCACAGATCATCAGTCACGGTGAGGCGGTGAACCGCCTGCCCAAATCATTTCTGGCTATTGGAAAGACAGAAGTACTGGGAGTAAATACTACAGTGCTGATTTCCCTTGCAGTCTGTCTGGTATTTTATTATGTGCTTCATATGTCTACCTTTGGACGGAATCTTTCCGCTTTCGGATTGAGTGAACCAGCCAGCCGGTTAAGCGGTGTGTCTACAGGTGCAGTAAACATCAGCGTATATGTGATCTGCGGAGTATTGACTGCATTAGCAGGGATTTTACTGTCTATTGATGTAAACTGTGCTCAGCCTACCATGGGGGGAGGAAACTACACCTTTGAGATCATTACGGGGGCCGTTCTGGGAGGAGTCAGCCTTTTTGGAGGGGTAGGTTCTGTGATCGGGGCAGTGTTCGGTGTGATGACGATTAAGGTGATCGGAAACTGTATTAATCTGATGAATGCAGCCTATTATTTGTATGATGCTATTATGGGCATTGTTATTCTGGCAGCGATCATCTTTGAAAATATCAAGAATAGAAAATTATAAGGAGTGGGTAACATGAGCAGAACCATTTTAAATATGGATCATATAACCAAATATATTTTTGATGCCTATGGAAAGCCCATTCGGGGAACGGATGTAAAAATTCTTCAGGATGTTCATTTTGATGTGAAAGAGGCAGAGGTACATATTCTGATTGGAGAAAACGGAGCAGGGAAATCTACTCTGATGAAGATTTTAGGCGGCATTATTCCTGCGGATGAAGGTACGGTTGAACTTTTCGGGCAGCAGGTGAGCTTTAAAAATCCAAAGCAGGCGGAAGCCATGGGGGTGGGATTTATTCACCAGGAGTTAAACCTGTGTCCTAATTTGAATGTGGCAGAAAATCTGTTTCTGGGACGGGAAATCATCGGCAAAGGCGGAGTTTTCAGTGATAAAAAAGAAATGTATAAAAAAAGCAGGGAAATGCTTGCAAAGCTAGGATTTGATATTGATCCCCATACTCTGGTAAGGAATCTTTCCACAGCGCAGCAGCAGATCGTGGAGATTGTGCGGGCAATTTCCTATGATTCCAAGATCATTATCATGGATGAACCCACAGCAAGCCTGACCCAGTCGGAGATAGACCATCTTTTTGAGATCATCCGTAATATGAAGCGGCAGGGAATCAGTGTAATTTACATTTCCCACCGTTTTGAGGAATTAAAGGAAGTGGGCGACCGTCTGACCGTGCTGCGGGATGGCAGCTATGTAGGAACGATCGATATGAAGGATTTTGATACAGATACGGTAATCAGCATGATGGTAGGCAGAAAGCTGACTCAGATGTACACCTGCAATCACAGGCCGGGAGAAGAAGAGGTGCTCAAAGTAGAAGGCTTAAAAATCGCAGCCAATACAGAACCTATCAATATCCGGGTAAAAAAAGGCGAAGTGGTTGGAGTAGGAGGCCTGGTGGGAGCCGGTAGGACAGAATTGGCGAAAAGTATTTTTGGTGCCCGGAAATTTTATGGAGGAACGATCCGGTATAAGGATCAGATAATTAGTAAGCCGACTCCGAAAGATATGATCCGGAGGGGATTGATGTATCTGATCGAGGATCGAAAGATAGAGGGGCTGGTACTGCGAATGAATATCGAGCAGAATATCACTCTGGCTTCTTTAAATTCGCTCTTTAAGAACGGGAGAATTAAACGCAAAACGGAAGAAGAGGTAGCTGATAAAATGATCCGGGATCTGGACATTGTATGCACCTCCGGCAAACAGCTGGCAAATACTCTAAGCGGGGGCAATCAGCAAAAAGTTGCTCTTGCAAAGTGGCTGGCCAGCAGTCCGTCTCTGTTGATTTTGGACGAACCGACCAGGGGAATTGATGTGAATGCAAAGTCAGAGATTTATCAGATCATTGATGACCTGGCTGACCAGGGAGTGGCTATTTTGATGATCTCTTCTGAATTGCCGGAACTGATCGGTATGAGTGACCGGATTTATGTTATGCGGAGAGGAACCGTATCAGCAGAATTAACCGATAAAAAGGATTTTACGCAGGAAAAGATTTTATCCTATACAATCTAGAAAAATCGGAAAAGGCGATATTACAGCACAAGAAGCAGTTATATCGGGAAAAAACAGGATATTTTAAAAGCATTAACGTCAGCGGGACAGCATCCATGTACAAGGGGACAGCCTTTGATACAGGGATGCTGTTTTTGCTTTTGAGTGCAAATACTCTTCTGCTGCTTACTATGAGGCTTTTCATCCACAATCCCATAGAAGGGGGCTCCTCAGATCCGGAAGAAGATTTTTTGGAACAGCTCCTGAATTGGACGTAAAAACATCTTGCATCACCGTGTCAGTATGTTATAATGAAAATGATTAATGGTTTAATGTTATGACAATAACGTTTATTCAGGAAAATTTTTGGGATATAGTATAAATAAAGTGAAAGATGTGAGGTGGATATGTTTTTAGAGGGAAAAGTATTAGATAAGCGGGTTCCCATCCCGCTGTATTTTCAGTTGAAGGAGCTGATCGTGGAGGAGATCAAAAGCGGCAAATATGAGGTGGACAGTCTGATCCCCACAGAGAAGGAGCTCAGCGAGCAGTTTGATATCAGCAGGACTACGGTACGGCAGGCAGTGACCGAACTGGTGCAGGAGGGATGGCTGTACCGTATTAAGAGCAAGGGAACGTTTATTGCAAGGCAGAAGATCCGTCAGGACTTTCTGCAGCGGCTGGAGACCTTCCGGGAACAGATGGAGCGCATCGGGGTGAAACCAAGCACCCAGGTGCTGGAGTTTAAGCGAATGAAGGCTTCCAGAGAGGTGGCTGAGAATCTCCAGATCCAGGAAGGGGAGGGGGTGCTGTACCTGTTTCGCCGCCGTTTCGGAGATCAGGAACCGGTGCTTACAGTGGAAACCTATATTCCCTTGGCGTATTGTGCTTTTTTGGAGGACTATGACTTTGAAAACTGTTCTCTTTACGAAACCATGGCAAAACAGAAGGATACCAGAATCTACCGGGCCAGCCGGTATGTGGAAGCAGTGGAGGCAAATGCCGGAGATGTTCGATATCTGAACATCCGGCGCGGTGCGCCTATTCAGCTGGTGCATACAGTAGGTTACACAGAGGCCGGTGTAGCACTGGAATATTCCATTGCCAGATACCGGGGAGACATGAGCCGCTTCCAACTGGATGTGTATGTGGATGCGGGAAAGCGCTAGTGCTCCGGCAAGCGTTGGAAGAATGAGGCAAAAGATAATAAAACAGCGTTGATAAGGAGGGGATGTTGCAAAATATCTCCGGCGGTACCCTTTCGGGTGATTTTTCTCCGAAAACGAATATGTTTTCAGCAAAAAATACACCGAAAATCCACCGGAATTCGTATTTTGCAACACCCCCTTTGCGCTATGCAGAGTAAAGTTTTTGCCTTCCTAATTGCATAACAGAACAGCAGGGTGGAAAAATTTAGGCGGAAACAGGCAGGGGGATAAGGCACATGGAGCCGAAGATCAGGAAAAGAACGTGATTTAGTCACAGAAGGTAAGCGAGAGTTCTGTTAGAATTATTTCAACAAATACGGGAGGGGCTAGTATGGAAGTGAAAAAAAGAAAAAAGCGAAAAGCTTTTGTGGATGCAGCGGCCTGCGTTGCCTGCGGCTGCTGTGTAAAAGTGTGTCCTCTGGGCGCGATCTCTGTATTCAGAGGGATCCGGGCAGAAATTGATCAGGAGAAATGCGTAGGATGCGGGAAATGCGCAAAAGAATGCCCCGCATCAGTGATCCGGGTACAGGAGGTGGGGATATGAAAAAACATTGGTATGATTATCTTTGGATTTTGTCCCTGACGTATCTGGTTCTGGGATTTTTCAATATTTTGTTTGCCTGGCTGGGGCTTTTGTGTTTTTTCATTCCGCTGTTGATCTCTGTTTTTCGGGGAACGAAAGGATATTGCAATCGGTACTGCGGCCGGGGACAGCTTTTTGAGCTGCTGGGAGGCAGATTGGGACTTTCAAGAAGGAAAGACATACCGGGCTGGATGAAAAGCAAAGGATTTCGATATGGTTTTCTGATTTTCTTTTTTGTGATGTTTTTCCAGATGCTTTGGAATACCTGGCTGGTTTTTGAAGGCGCCCGGGATCTGCGTCAGGTGGTGACGCTGCTTTGGACCTTCAAGCTGCCCTGGAACTGGGCTTATCACGGGACCTTATTCCATGACGGGGTGGCTCAGTTTGCTTTTGGATTTTACAGCGTAATGCTTACTTCCACAGTTCTCGGCCTTGTCACCATGGTTCTGTTTAAGCCTCGCAGCTGGTGTGTTTACTGTCCCATGGGGACAATGACTCAGCTGATCTGCAAAGCAAAATATAAGGAAAAATGAGACTGCGAAAGGACTGTATAAGAGTGATCTTGTCACAGAAGAAACTTTAAAAATCGGGTAGGATGGATTACATCAAGAATATTGTATGACAATGTAAAGATAAAAGATATTGCTGGAATGATGCAGAAATAAGAAAGACAGGAGGAGAATGGGATGTTTTCTATGAATTTTTTAAATATAGGAGGTCTTTTTAAGACCATGGATATCAATCAGGGAGTAAAAGATTACAGTGCTACTCCAGGAGCAGTTTTGCTGGATGTGCGCACTCCGGGGGAATACCGGGAGGGGCATATCCCGGGGAGCAGGAATATTCCTCTTCAAAGGATCGAACAGGCAGAGAGTGCCCTGGGGGAAAAGGAACGGGCGCTGTTTGTGTATTGCCATTCAGGGGCAAGGAGCGGTCAGGCAGTGAAAGCTCTGCAGCATATGGGATATACCAATGTGACCAATATCGGAGGGATTGCCGCTTATTCCGGAAAGGTGGTGCGCTGATATGAAAGTAGTGATTGTAGGAGGCGTAGCAGGAGGCGCTACCGCAGCGGCGAGGATCCGCAGGCTGGATGAGCAGGCGGAAATCCTGGTATTTGAACGATCCGGGTATATTTCTTATGCCAACTGTGGCCTGCCGTACTATATTGGAGATGTGATCACAGATCCCGAGGAACTGACCCTTCAGACTCCGGAGAGTTTTTTCTCCCGTTTCCGGGTAGACATGCGGGTGCGCCATGAGGTTATCGCGCTTCATCCGGAGCGGAAGACGGTCTCTGTTCGGAACCTTGAGACCGGGGAGGAGTTTGAGGAGAGCTACGATAAGCTTCTTCTTTCACCGGGAGCAAAGCCTACACAGCCCAGGCTTCCCGGAGTAGGGTTAAACCGGCTGTTTACACTGCGGACGGTGGAAGATACCTTCCGGATTAAGGAATACATTCAGGAGAATCATCTCAGATCAGCGGTTCTGGCGGGAGGAGGTTTCATTGGTCTTGAACTGGCAGAAAATCTTCGGGAGCTGGGAATGGAGGTAACCATTGTTCAGCGGCCGAAACAGCTGATGAATCCTTTTGATCCGGATATGGCATCCTTTCTGCACAGTGAGATGAGAAAACATGGAGTAAAGCTGGCTCTGGGTCATACAGTAGAAGGCTTTGAAGAAAAGGACGGTGGGGTGGAAGTTCTGTTAAAGGACGAGAAACCGCTTCATGCAGATATGGTGATCCTGGCTATCGGAGTGACTCCGGATACCTGGCTGGCAAGGGAGGCAGGACTGGAGCTGGGAATCAAGGGAAGCATTGTGGTGAATGACCGGATGGAGACCTCTGTTCCCGATATTTACGCTGTGGGAGATGCTGTACAGGTGAAACATTTTGTGTCCGGAGAAGATGCACTGATTTCTCTTGCAGGGCCGGCCAATAAACAGGGGCGCATTGCTGCGGATAATATCTGCGGTAAAGACAGCCGTTACCTGGGATCTCAGGGCAGCAGCGTGATCAAAGTATTTGATATGACGGCTGCTGTCACAGGGCTGAATGAAACCAATGCCAGAAAGGCCGGACTGGATACCGATAAAGTGGTGCTGTCTCCCATGAGCCATGCCGGATATTATCCCGGTGGCAGAGTAATGACCATGAAGGTGATTTTTGAACGGGAAACCTATCGGCTGCTGGGAGCACAGATTGTGGGCTATGAAGGGGTGGATAAACGGATCGATGTGCTGGCTGCTGCCATTCATGCAGGGATGACAGCCACGCAGTTAAAGGATCTTGATCTGGCTTATGCTCCTCCCTATTCTTCTGCAAAAGATCCGGTAAATATGGCAGGATTTATGATAGACAACATTGCCCGAGGCGTGTTGAAGCAGTGGCATCTGGAGGATGATGAGAAACTTCCCAGAGACGGCAGCGTGACGCTTTTGGATACCAGGACTTCCGGAGAGTACAGCCGTGGGCATGGAGAAGGGTTTGTGAATATCCCGGTGGATGAATTAAGGGAGCGGATTTCGGAGATTGAACCCGGGAAACCGGTGTATGTAATGTGTCAAAGCGGCCTGCGCAGCTATATTGCTTCCCGCATCTTAGAAGGAAATGGCTTTGAAGCATTCAATTTTTCCGGCGGCTTCCGTTACTATGATGCAGTGCGCAATGACCGATGTCTGATCCAGCGGGCATCTGACTGCGGTATGGATCAGCTGGAATAAAAATCATAAATGGCATATGTCAAAAATGTTATTGACATATGCCATTTATGTATTATAATAAAGACAGGAAACAAAAGTCGGCAGGCGGACAGGCCAGCAAGCTGGAGAGCTGGAGAGCCGATAAGTTGTTAAGCCAGTCAGGAGGTGGAGATCTTGCCAAGGCCCAGAAAATGCAGAAAGGTATGCCAGATGCCTCAGATCAGGGAGTTTCATCCTGCAGGGGGGACGGCTGGCGAGAATACGGTGGTTTTGACGGTGGATGAATACGAAGCCATCCGTCTTATTGATCGGCAGGGCTTTTCTCAGGAGGAATGCAGCAGCTATATGCAGGTAGCCAGGACCACAGTTCAGCTGATCTACAATTCTGCCAGAAAAAAACTGGCGGATGCGCTGGTGGAAGGGAGGTCTCTGCGTATCGAGGGCGGACAGTATCAGCTCTGTGATGGAGATGAGGAATACTGCGGCTGCGGAGGCTGCTGGAGACACCGAAGAGATGGAAAGCAGGATAGAATAAAGGAGGCGAAGCCAATGAAGATTGCAGTACCTTTGGATGAAAATAAGCAGGATGTGTGTATTGTACTTGCACGGGCGCCCTATTTTCTCTTTCGGGAAGAGGGAAAAGATGTGGTAGTGGAAAATCCCGCAGCCAGTGCCCAGGGAGGAGCCGGGATACAGGCGGCTCAGTTTCTGGCAGATCAGCAAGTGGGGGCGCTGATTACGGTGCGCTGTGGGGAGAATGCCCGGGAGGTATTCCAGGCAGCAGATATAAAGATCTACAAATCCGCAAACAAAGCCGCAGCGGATGACCTTGCCGCATTGGAGCGGGGAGAGCTCAAAGAGCTCACTCAGTTTCACAGCGGATACCACGGTGTGCAATGAAGATCGCCTGTCTTAGCGGCAAGGGCGGTGCTGGCAAAACAATGGCAGCGGTAAATCTGGCTGCAGCAGCAGGAAGAGGCACTTACATTGACTGTGATGTGGAGGAGCCGAATGGCCGTCTGTTTTTAAAGCCTGAGAATGTGCGTGAAATTACCGTATCCTCCATGCTGCCGGAGTTTGATGCCAAAAAGTGCACTGGCTGTAAAAAGTGCGTGGAGTTTTGCCGTTTTCACGCACTGATGTATGTGAAAGAGAAACCTATCGTATTTTCCGAGGTTTGCCACAGCTGCGGCGGCTGTATGCTGGTCTGCCCGGAACGTGCGGTTTCTGAGAAACCAAAGCCTGTGGGGAAATTGGAGATTGGAACAAGAGGGAATCTTCGGGTGGTGACGGGGATCCTGAGCCCGGGAGAAGCCTCTGGCGTTCCGGTGATCCGGGAAGCATTGACCCAGGGAGAGCGAATAGGGCAGAGAGAGTGGGAAGCTTCCGGGAAGGAACCCTCTTGCGGAGCGCTTTCGGAAGCGGGGCTGGAGCAAGAGGAGGAGCTGACTGTGATTGATTGTCCTCCGGGAAGCGCCTGCAGCGTAATGGAAAGTGTGATGGATGCAGATTTCTGCATCCTTGTGGCAGAACCTACTGCCTTTGGTTTTCACAATTTCCGCATGGTCCACCAACTGGTGACTTTGCTGGGAAAGAAGTGCGGTGTGGTGATCAATAAGCAGGAGGAACCGTATGAGCCCTTGGAAAGTTTTTGCCGGGAACAGAAGCTGCCAGTATTAGCCAGGATCCCTTATGATTCCAGAATAGGTCAATGGATTGCCAGAGGCGAGGTGATCGTTGAGCAGGATGAGCAGATTCGTGCCCTGTTTGCCGGGCTTTTGAAGCAGATCGGAGGTGTACTATGAAACGTCTTCTGATCCTCAGTGGAAAAGGAGGAACGGGAAAAACCACCACTGCGGCAGCATTTATGCATTTTGCAAATGGAAAGGCTGCTGCAGACTGTGATGTGGATGCCCCCAATCTGCATTTAGTCATGAAACAAAAGGGAGAGCCGGTAATCACAGAATTCCTTGGGGGAGACAAGGCGGTGATCGATCAAGAGAGCTGTATTGGATGCGGCATTTGTAAAGAGCACTGTCGATTTGATGCCATTGAGCGCAGTGAGGGTCAGTACCGGATAAACGAATATTCCTGTGAGGGCTGCGGCGTCTGCGCCTATGTCTGTCCCAGACAGGCCATTGCGCTGAACACAGATGTGGCAGGCCGGAAGGAGCTTTATCTGGAAGATGGAGTGTTTTCCACAGCAGCCTTGAAGATGGGAAGAGGTAATTCCGGAAAACTGGTGACGGATGTGAAGATGGCTATGCTGAAGCACGCTCCGGATACAGCGCTTGCAGTGATCGACGGCTCCCCGGGGATCGGCTGTCCTGTGATAGCTTCCGTCAGCGGCATGGATTTGGTTCTTGTGGTGGCGGAACCCAGCTTTTCCGGCATCAGTGATTTAAAACGATTGGTAAAAACCGCCAGAACTTTTGAAGCGAAACTGGCTGTTTGCGTCAATAAATGGGATGTGAGTCCGGAGAATACGGACGCGATCCGAAGCTTTTGCAAAGAGGAGGATATTCCCTTTGCAGGAGTGATACCTTATGATAAAAGTGCATCAGAGGCTGTGAATAAGGGCTGCAGCCTTGCTGAACTGGATTGTCCTGCCACTGATGCACTGAAAGAAATTTTTAAGATTACAAGCGAACTGCTTGGGTTGGATTGAAAGGAGATTTTATTATGAAAATTGCAGTAGCAGCTATGGGAAGCACCGTTGCCGGCCATTTTGGTCATTGTGAGAACTTTATTTTCTTTGATACAGCAGATGGAAAGATTACTGCTGAAAATTCCGTACCGAATCCAGGTCATCGCCCAGGTTTTCTGCCAAACTTCCTGGCAGATCATGGAGCAGAGGTGATCATTTCCGGCGGCATGGGCGGAGGCGCTGTAGATATCTTCAATGAAAGAGGAGTAGAAGTGATCGTGGGTGTTCAGGGAGATGCCAGAACGGCAGTAGAAACTTATCTCAGGGGTGAGTTAAAATCTACGGGTTCCATCTGCCATGAGCACGAGCATGCCCATGAGTGCGGAGAACATCAGTAGAACAGGGGAAACAAAGGCAGAAGCAGTGCCGTAAACGGCACAAGGAAGAAAACATACAAAAAGTACAAAGTTAAAAAGTAAAAATAAAAGGGCGTCCCGGGTAATGGGGGGCGCCCTTTTTTGGGTGCGCCTTGCGGTGCACGTCGCTAATGGATGGAAGTTCTTAGAAAGTGTTGCAAAATACGGATCCCGGTGGATTTTGGGTGTGTTTTTCACAGAAAACATGTTCGTTTTCGGAGAAAGATCACCCGAAAGGGTTCCACCAGAGACATTTTGCAACATCCCCATAAAGCATATCTGGATTACTTTAGGATCGCTGATATATAATTGAAAATGACAAGATACAGGTAAAGCTGCAGAAAGATGGGAATGAGTTTGCTAAAATGCTGAATGAGGATATTGTACCATCAGACCTTACGGATCAAGAATATGACTGCATAAGGAATGTGTTGTTGGGGCCGTTGGTGCTAGAATACAGGAGCAGTCAAACGAGCGTTAAGAAAAGAAAGACTGATAAACCGGGGCTTTTATGATTTAGCCACAGCCTATCAGTCTCTGCATGTCAACTATTGAAAACGCCGGATACGTGAACCGTATGTCCGGTGTTGTGAGGGGACGGCGGTTGGTTACTGTCTCCTGCTCGATCAGAGCTTTAAAAGCAAAAGAGGCTTACCAGCCGGAACCCATGCGGCTGAGGGCAAGGATAATGGATTCAATGCCTGCAGCAATCAGATAGATACCAATGAGAGCGCCGACGGTAAAGAGGGTGAAGGCTGGCTGAAACAGCATCAGAATACCAAGGATCAGACCAACGATATTAGTGACCAGGGAAAAGTAATAACAAAAATCTCCTGCGGCAAGGCGGATAATCCCAAGATGAGCCAGCCGGGAAAGGCAGTGGGTAATAAACCACAGGGGAAACAGGATTGATACGATCCATTTCCCCACTCCGGGATGCCCCAGGAGAATGACACCTGCCATCACGCTCAGAATACCGGAAACTAATGCAACAATAGGAGCAAAACCAGTATAGCGTTCTGTTTTAATATAGAAGATAATATCACAGGTTCCGGTAATGACAGCAAGTACACCGTAGATCACGGCAATACTGGTGAACATGCTTCCGGGTTTGAAAATGGTAAATAATCCCAGGATAAGCATACAGATGCCGGAAATAAATTCAATCCATCCAAAGCCAGAACGGTTTCTCATTGCTGAGCGCCTCCTTCCTCTAAAATTTTCATAAATTCATCTCCAGTGATGGTTTCTTTTTCATACAGATATTGTGCAAGCTGATCCAAGACAGTGCGATTTTCCAGAAGGATTTTTTTGGCCTTTTCGTGCTGCGCTTTTACCAGAGCAACCACTTTTTCATCAATCTCTTTCTGGGTATCCCCGGAGCAGGCCAGAGAGGTATCGCCGCCAAGATACTGGTTGGTTACGGTCTCCAGAGCAACCATATCAAAATCTTCATTCATACCATAGCGGGTGATCATGGCCCGGGCCAGTTTCGTTGCCTGCTCAATGTCATTGGATGCGCCGGTGGTGATACTGCCGAATACGATCTCTTCTGCAGCCCGGCCGCCGGTAAAGGTGGCAATCTTATTTTCCAGTTCCTCCTTGGTCATAAGGCATTTGTCCTGCTGTTCTACCTGCATGGTGTATCCAAGAGCACCGGAGGTTCTGGGAATGATCGTTATTTTTTGCACCGGAGCAGAGTGCGTCTGTTTTGCAGCTACCAGGGCATGGCCGATTTCGTGATAAGCCACCACTTTTTTCTCACCGTCAGAGAGAATGGCATTTTTCTTTTGATATCCAGCAATTACTACCTCAATACTTTCCTCCAGATCTGCCTGGGTCACTACGGTGCGGTTGTTTCGCACGGTCCTCAGTGCAGCTTCATTTACAATGTTTGCCAATTCTGCTCCGGAGGTACCAGAGGCCATTCTGGCAATGGTATGGAAATCTACGTCAGAGGAAACTTTGATCTTTTTTGCATGAACCTTAAGGATCTCTTCCCGGCCTTTCAGATCCGGGAGCTCTACCGGAACCCGCCTGTCAAAGCGTCCGGGACGCGTCAGAGCTGCATCCAGAGATTCCGGACGGTTGGTGGCAGCTAAAATGATCACTCCATTGTTTCCCTCAAATCCATCCATCTCTGTGAGAAGCTGGTTTAACGTCTGTTCCCGTTCATCATTGCCGCCCATCTGTCCGTCTCTTTTTTTCCCGATGGCGTCAATTTCATCAATAAATACAATGCAGGGAGCTTTTTCCTTTGCCTGACGGAATAGATCGCGAACCTTGGAGGCTCCCATTCCAACGAACATTTCCACAAATTCTGATCCGGAGATGGAGAAGAAGGGAACACCCGCTTCCCCGGCCACTGCTTTTGCAAGCATGGTTTTACCGGTTCCGGGAGGGCCCACCAGAAGAAGTCCTTTCGGCATGGAGGCGCCTACTGCTGTATATTTTTCCGGATTGTGAAGGTAATCTACGATTTCGGCCAGGCTTTCTTTCGCCTCATCTTCGCCAGCCACATCTTTAAAATGGATTCCGTCGGTGGACTGCACATAGACTTTGGCGTTGCTTTTTCCCATGCCAAAGGACATGGCATTTTTGCCTCCCAGCTGCTGCATCATTTTCTTTCGCATATATTGTCCCAGGCCGATAAAAATCGCCATGGGAAGGATAAAGGTGAGGAGAAAGCTGAGGATGGGGGAGGTTTTTTCGACAATGTCTTTGGAAAAAACAGCACCGGAATCGTGCAGCCGTTCGGTAAGTCCGGGATCGTTCATGAGCCCGGTTTTGTAGATGACCGAATCATCCTTATCTGTAAAGGTGATCTGAGTGTCGGATACATCTACCTCACCGATGTTTCCTTCTTCGATCATGTCCATAAATTTTCCATAATCCACTTCCACCACTTGCCGCTGGAGCAGCATGGGGGTTATAATCATGTTGAACAGGAACAGAATCAGAAGGACGATTCCATAGTAATAGATTAAAGGTTTTTTAGGTGATTTTACTTCTTTCATAGTCCTGGATATTCCTCCTTTGAAGCTGACGGCTCCGGGAAAGTGAGGGCACAGCGGCTGCACTTCCAACAGAGCTGTAAATAGAGCCTGCATAAATTTTGCGATGCCGGATCGGGAAGCGGGGGGATCATCCATCAGGCCTATCAGACATCTTTTTTCTACAGCTTTATTATAGGTCTTAAGATTTAAGGCGGTCAAATTAAATTTTTATTATATTATTACAGGCAGTATTACAGAAACAGATCAGACTTTGGTGATATTATCACAGAAACAGAAATAAAAGTTTGGTATATTAAGCGCAGAAGAGAAACATGATTATTGAAAGAGACAATACATTAAAAATATCCGGAAAGGAGCAGAAACAGATGCAGTATGCAATTTCTTTTTTAGAGGGGATCATTACATTCATTTCCCCCTGTTTGCTTCCAATGCTTCCTATTTATATTTCCTATTTTGCAGGAGGCGGCGAGCGGAGCATTCGGAAAACAGTTCGCGGCGCATTGGGCTTTATCACAGGTTTTACCATCGTATTTGTCTCAATGGGGGCTTTGGCGGGCACTGTGGGCAGTTTTTTAAGAGAATATCAGACCGCAGTAAATGTTATTTCAGGGCTGGTGGTTATCTTTTTTGGCTTGAATTTTCTGGGAGTTTTGAAACTGAACCTGTTTCGAGGCAGTCAAAGATCCGTGGATACAAGCAATATGGGCTTTATTTCTGCACTGGTTTTCGGAGTGATCTTTTCTCTGGGCTGGACACCCTGTGTAGGAGCATTCCTTGGATCTGCTCTGATGCTGGCATCTCAGCAGGGGCATGTACTGGAGGGGATGACGATGCTGCTTGCCTATTCTCTGGGCTTGGGAATTCCCTTTTTGCTTAGCGCAGTGCTGATCGACTATTTGAAGTCTGCATTTAACTGGATTAAGAAAAATTATAAGATCATAAACGGAATCAGCGGGATCTTATTGATCCTGATCGGAATTTTAATGGCTACCGGATCTCTCGGGCGGCTGCTGAGTTTATTTAACTGAGACTATTTCTTTTATTAAGGAGGCGTTATGAAAAATAAGAAGACACTGGTGATAATCATCCTGGTATTTGTTTTGATTTTGGCAGGAGCCACTGTTTTATACAATCAGTTGGGAAAGGATCTGGCACCGGATCAGCTGTCTGTTCAGTCACCCCAGGGAGCGGCCGTTTCTGAGACAAAGGAGTCAGATGAGAAGGAGGATGGTTCTGAAAGCCAGGACACGGAGAAAGAGACCGAAAGAAAAGAGGTTTCTACAGAGGAACAAGAGGCTTCTACAGAAGAAAAGGCGTCTGAAACGGAAGAGTCAGAGATGAAAAAGGCTGAGGAGAGCACAGAGACCGGGCAGACAAAAGGAGAGAAGGATTCAGCCCAGGAACAGGAGACCGAGGCGGAGACGGAGAGAAAAATTTCCGCGCCGGATTTTACCGTGTATACCAGAGAAGGTGAAGAAGTAAAACTGTCCGATCATTTTGGAAAGCCCATTGTCTTAAACTTCTGGGCCAGCTGGTGCGGTCCCTGTCAGATGGAAATGCCGGATTTTAATGAAAAATATCTGGAAATGGCAGATGAAGTGAATTTCCTGATGATCAATATGACAGACGGATCCAGGGAAACGGTGGATGGAGCATCTGAGTTTGTGGAAGAAAAGGGATATGAATTTCCGGTCTTTTATGATACGGACATGGACGCTGCCAGCACTTACGGAGCATACTCCCTGCCTACGACCTATTTTATCGATCAGGATGGCTATGTGATCGCCCAGGCAAAGGGGGCTATTGATGGAGAAACACTTCAGAGGGGACTGGATCTGATTATGGAGTGAGGAGACAAATTATGTTATAGTATGGATAGCGTCAGCCTGGAGAAGGAGAGCGGCTCCTTCCGGGCTGACGCTATAGCTGTTTTCATGTGCCATGTGGATGGGCTGCTTTTTGGGAATGCATATATTTATTGCAGAGCCTTTCCTGGTTAAACAAGGAGAGGGGCACCTGGAAACGGAATAAAATTACGAGAAAAAATGAAGGAAGTGTTAAAATGAAAGTTTTGACCCAAGAGGAAAACGATTTTTTTCAGGAGAAAGCAGTCTGCCGGGAAGAGAAAAAGTCAGAAAAACCGCTTCCGTCAGAAGGTTCCTATGATTCAAAGGAGGCCCTCTCCCGCACCAGTGTCTTGATCGGAGAGGAGGCGGTAGAAACCTTAAGACAGGCAACGGTAGCCATTTTCGGCCTGGGGGGAGTGGGCGGCCATGTGGCGGAGGCTCTGGCAAGAAGCGGCGTAGGACATTTTGTACTGGTGGACAGTGACCGGGTAGCCATGAGCAATTTAAACCGTCAGGCAGTGGCTACAATGGATACCATTGGGGAATATAAGACAGAGGCTATGAGCAAAAGGATCCTGGCAATCAATCCCCTGGCGCAGGTGGAGACACGGTGCTGCTTTTTCCTTCCGGAGACCGGAGCGCAGTTTGATTTTTCCGGATATTCCTATGTGGTGGATGCAGTGGATACTGTAACGGCCAAAGTGGAATTGGTGATGAAAGCGCAGGCTGCGGGAGTGCCCATTATCAGCAGTATGGGAGCGGGCAACAAGCTGGATCCTACAAAATTTCAGGTGGCGGATATATACAAGACCAGTGTATGTCCTCTGGCAAAAGTGATGCGCAGAGAACTGAAAGCCCGCGGTGTAAAAAAATTGAAGGTGGTATACTCACAAGAACTTCCGGTGCTGCGCCGGAGAGTGCCTGCCAGCATTGCCTTTGTGCCTTCTGTAGCAGGATTGATCATGGCGGGAGAAGTAGTAAAGGATCTTACCCGGGAAGCCAGAAGATGGCGGGACCAGGAATAGAAGAGAAGCAGCAGGAAGAGAAAAGCGATGATAGAAAAAACAATAACAGAAAAAACAATAACAGAAAAAACAGAGAGAGTATGAAGACGATGGACACAATTCGGGATTATTTATTCAGCAATCAGGATCTGGGGTTTCGGGACTTTAATGCAAAACTGATTCCCAATGTAGCGAAAGAGCGCATCATCGGAGTGAGGACACCTGTTCTGCGGAAACTTGCCGGGGAATTGATAAAAGATGGACAATGGGAGATTTTTCTTCAGGAACTGCCCCACTATTATCAGGAAGAAAACTGTCTTCACGGGTTTATTCTGGGGACAAGGAAGGAAAACTATGAACAGGTGATAGAGGATGTGGAAACATTTTTGCCCTATGTAGACAACTGGGCAGTTTGCGATACCATTAGCCCCAAGATTTTCCGGAAACATCCAGAGGATGTGTATGAGCGGATACAAAGGTGGGTGAGGAGTGAACATGAGTACACCGTGCGGTTTGCTGTGGTCACACTGCTTCAGTTTTTTCTGGACGAGGAATTCCAGCCGGAAATGCTGGAGTTGGTTGCGTCCATCTGCAGGAAGGAGTATTATATCAATATGGCTGTTGCCTGGTATTTCAGCTTTGCCCTGATCAAGCAGTATGAGACGGCGCTGCCGCTGCTGGAGAGCGGACGGCTGGATCCCTGGATACAGAACAAGTCCATTCAGAAAGCGATAGAATCCTACCGGATCAGTGAGGAGCGAAAGACATACCTGAGGACTTTAAAAACAGGAAAAGGGATCAGGGATAAGGGGAAATAACACGGCAGAAAATAGGAGAGCAAACAGCAAACAAATCTATTAAAGAAAAACGGCAGACAAAAACAACAAAGACAGGAGAAGCGCAATGAGAGCATACGAAAGACTTCTAAATTATGTAAAGATTCACACCACAAGCGATGAGAACAGTACCACTACGCCCACTACAGACCGTCAGTTTGATCTGGCTAGGATGCTGGTGGAGGAAATGAAGGCGCTTGGAGTGCAGGGAGCCAGGGTAGATGAGAATTGTTATGTATACGGCTGGATTCCCGCCACACCGGGATATGAGGATAAGCCGGCCATCGGCCTGATTGCTCATTTGGATACCACACCGGATTTTTGCGGGGAACATGTCAATCCTCAGGTTCATGAGAACTATGATGGAGAGGATGTGATTCTGGGAGACAGCGGAAAGGTGTTGTCTGTTCAGACGTTTCCCCATCTGCGTCAGCTGAAGGGCAGAACTCTGATTACGACAGACGGAAATACGCTGCTGGGCGCAGATGACAAAGCGGGTGTTGCAGAGATTATGACGGTTGCAGAGGAACTGCTGAAGGGAGCAATGGCTCATGGAAAGGTGTGCATTGCCTTTACCCCGGACGAAGAGGTGGGAAGCGGCGCCGGAAAGCTGGATATTCCGGGGCTCGGCGCAGAATTTGCCTACACAGCGGATGGGGGCTGTGAAAATGAGATCGTATATGAAAATTTCAATGCCAGCGGGGCTGAGTTTGAGATCAGAGGATTCAATATTCATCCCGGCGAAGCCAAGGATAAAATGATCAATGCAGCGCTGGTAGCCATGGAGATCAACAGTATGCTGCCAAATCTGGAGACTCCGGCGCACACAGATCTGTATGAGGGCTTTTTCCACCTTTGTGAGATGGAAGGAACAGTGGAACATGCCAAGCTTCAGTACATTATACGGGATCACAGTGCAGCCTCCTTTGAGGCGAGAGAGAAAACTCTGCAGCACATTGTCAAGATTTTGAATGAGAAGTACGGTGAGGGAACAGTTACCCTGAAGATTCAGGAGCAGTACCGGAATATGATCGAAAAGATCGAACCCTGTATGCATCTGGTGGATCACGCAAAGGCGGCGATCCGGGAACAGGGCATGGAGCCAAATACCGATCCCATCCGGGGAGGCACAGACGGAGCCCAGTTAAGTTTCCGGGGCCTGCCCTGTCCCAATCTTGGAACTGGAGGATACGCTTATCATGGCCCCTACGAACACATTACTGCAGAGGGCATGGATACTGCAGTACAGGTGATGCTGGGCATTTTAAGAAGATATGCGGAATAATAAAAAACAGACAGGAATCAGGCGGGACGGTTGGGGAGAAGAACTTTCCAGCCGTCCCGCCTGGCCGGACAGGAGTACAGTATGCGGTATTATATCTCAGATCTGCACTTTTATCATCAGGTACTAAATGAGCATATGGACTGCCGGGGGTTTGCAGATGGAGACGAGATGAATCGTTATATGATTCAGCAGTGGAATCAGAAGGTCAGAGAGAATGACGAAGTAGTGATCCTGGGAGATCTGTCTGTGGGAAAGGGAAAGGCGACCAATGCCATTGTGGAGCAGTTAAAGGGAACGCTGTTTTTGATCCAGGGAAATCATGACCGGTATCTTGGGGATAAGCAGTTTGATGAGAGCCGGTTTCAGTGGATCAAGCCTTATGCGGAGCTTTATGATAATAAGCGAAAGGTGATCCTCTCCCATTATCCCATTGTGTGTTACAACGGACAGTATCGGAAAAAGAAGGATGGCTCTGACCGCACCTATATGCTTTATGGTCATGTCCATGACACCTATGATGAGTTTCTGGTGAATCAGTTCCAGAATCTTACGCGGAATTCCAGGCGGGAGATCAAAGGACAGGAGGGATTGCAGAATATTCCCTGTCACATGATCAACTGTTTCTGTATGTTTTCTGATTATCAGCCCCTGTCTCTGGATGAGTGGATTGAAAATGACAGAAGGCGGCGGGGGACATTGCAGCAATAAACGATCGTAACTGTTGAGAGCTGCGTGTAAAAAAGCTCTGAACAGTTACAGATTATCTACTAAAAATAATCCCATCTATTTGTGTAAATCTACCAAAATCCCTTGTTTTTTGAAAAAGTATTTGACTTTTTTGGGCACTTCTACTATGATTACATTAACGATAATGTTAACGATAATGTAATAAAAAATGATTCAACATAAAAGTGGAAGAGCAGTTTCCAGGGATATGGAAGCTTTGGGAAAAGAATGTAAAAAGAAATGGTTTCGCTCAATAAGACAGCACAGGGGGATGCACAGAGGGAAGTCCTGTGAGAATGGGTATATAAAAATCAGAAGGATCGAACGGAGGATGAGATGGTGTGACAACAGGAGTAGTATTTGATATCAAGGAGTTTGCAGTTTACGATGGGCCGGGGCCAAGGCAGACGGTATTTTTAAAGGGCTGTCCCCTGCGGTGCAACTGGTGCCATAACCCTGAGGGTCTTTCCAAATGCCCTCAGCTCATGGTCAGCAAGGCCTCCTGCCAGCACTGCGGGAAATGTGTTCAAGTCTGTGACTACGGCTGCGATCCGGCTCAGTGCATAGCCTGCGGAAAATGTATTCCGGTGTGCCCCTTACATTTGAGAACCATTGCAGGGGAGGAGCTGACGCCGGAGGAGCTGGAGCGCCGGATCCGTATGAACAGCGATTACTACGCCAGATATGGGGGCGGAGTTACATTTTCCGGTGGGGAGCCGTTGATGCAGGCATCCTTCCTGATAGAGGTGCTGGATCGGATTCCGGATCTTCACAAGGCCATAGAGACCTCAGGATATTGTAAGGGTGAGATATTCCAGGAGGTGGTGGATCGCCTGGACTATGTGATGATGGATCTGAAGCTGTTTGACCAGGAGAAGCATAAAAAATATACGGGAGTCAGCAATCAGCAGATCTTAGAGAATGCCAAGCGGCTCTGCAGCGGGGATAAGCCTTTTGTTATTCGGATTTCGGTGATTCCGGGGGTTAATGATAATGAGGATAATTTCCGGAAGACGGCAGAGTGGATCGCGGGGGCTCCGATGCTGCAAAAGGTGGAGCTGCTGCCTTACCATAAGACGGCGGGAGCCAAGTATACCATGGTAGGAAAATCCTATGAGCCGATTTTTGATACAGAAAAAAAAGTATGGATTTCCAATGATATTTTTGAAGAATATGGAATAAGGAGCGAGATATTATGACAGATAAAATTCAGGCAATGAGGAAACTTTTTGTGGAAGAAAAGCAGCAGAAAGCAGTGCGGAAGCCTGTTGGAGATGTGTATGAGCTGGCCAGACAGTTTGAAAAAGAGGGAACCAGCGATGTGGACCGGGCCACCAGGCGGCTTCTGTGGGTGCTTAAGAAGGAAGAACCGGTACTGTTCCCCGGAGAGCGGATCGTTTTTACCAGAACCGTCTCAGAGATTCCGGAGATCTTTACAGAGGAGGAGATGGAGCAGTTAAAGGCAGAACACTGGATCCACGAAAAGGGAGACGTGTGCAACATTAATGTAGATTACACCCTGCTTCTCCACACCGGACTGACCAGGAAGCGGGAAGAGCTGGCAGAGGAGGCCGAAAAGCTGGAGACTGCCGATGCGGCAGAGAAGGCCCATTATCTCAGATGTCAGATCCAGATTCTGGAGGCAGTGCAGAATCTGGCAGACCGGTATCAGGCTCTGGCAGAGAAAGAGGGAAATACCCTGGTGGCTGAGATCTTAAAGAAGGTGCCGGCCAACGCTCCGGAGACCTTCTTAGAGGCGCTGCAGATGTTTCGGATCCTTCATTATACGATGTGGTGCGGAAGAAATTACCACAATACAGTGGGACGTTTTGACCAGTATATGTATCCTTATTTTAAGAGAGATATGGAAAAGGGGCTGTATGATGAGGACAGCGCGCTGGAGCTTCTGGAGGAATTTTTCCTCACCTTTAACCGTGACAGCGATCTGTATCCGGGAATGCAGCAGGGAGATAATGGCCAGAGTATGGTGCTGGGAGGATTAAATCCTGATGGAACAGACAGCTATAATGAGCTTTCCAGGCTTTGCCTGATGGCCAGTCTGAATTTAAAGCTCATCGATCCCAAGATCAATCTCAGAGTACATAAGGATACTCCATTGGATACGTATGTGCTGGGGACAGAGCTTACGAAACAGGGACTGGGATTCCCTCAGTATTCCAATGATGATGTGGTAATCCCCGGCCTTCTGGATCTGGGATACGAGAAAGAGGACGCTTATAATTATGTGATGGCGGCCTGCTGGGAGTTTATCATTCCGGGTGTTGCTATGGATATCCCCAATATCGAGGCTGTGAGCTTTACGAAGGCTGTGGAGGACGCAGTGTTTGACAAGCTGGAAACAGCCGGAGATTATGAAACCTTCTTAGGAGCGGTGAAGCAGAATATTCAGGATCAGGTAGACGGGCTGTGCGGAAGGATCAAGGATCTCTATGTATTCCCCGCGCCCTTTGTGTCTCTGATGACCAAGCCTTCTAGCAGCCGGATCCCGGACATTTCTCTGGGCGGCAAATACAACAACTTTGGTTTCCACGGAACGGGAATTGCCACTGCGGCGGATTCTCTGGCGGCTATTAAGAAATATATCTACGAAGAGAAGAGCGTGACTCCGGAGGAGATGATCGACGCGCTGAAGCACAATTTTGAGGGACATGAGCTTTTGGAAAATAAGCTGCGCTACGATACCCCCAAGATGGGAAATAACAATGACTATGTGGACAGTATTGCAGCAGGACTGCTCAATGATTTTGCAGATTCCTTAAAGGGTAAGACCAATGAGCGGGGCGGCATCTACCGGGCAGGAACAGGCTCTGCCATGTATTATATCTGGCATTCCAAGGATATGCCGGCCACTCCGGACAGAAGAATGGCAGGGGAGGGAATTGCGGCCAACTATTCTCCCAGCCTGTTTTCCAGATGCAAGGGCCCGGTTTCCATTATTCAGTCCTTTGCAAAGCCGGATCTGAAACGGGTGGTAAATGGAGGGCCGCTGACACTGGAGCTTCATGATACGGTGTTCCGCACAGAAGAGAGCATCCGGAAGGTGGCGCTTTTGGTAAAATCCTTTATGGATCTGGGAGGCCATCAGCTTCAGCTCAATGCAGTGAACCGGGACACCATGCTGGATGCCCAGAAGCATCCGGAGAAATACCGGAATCTGATCGTCCGGGTCTGGGGCTGGAGCGGTTATTTCGTGGAGCTTGACAAGGAGTATCAGGATCATATTATTCAGAGAATGGAATTGGTGGTATAGAATGGTATTTTGCAACATCCTTAGTTAATGTGGCAATGCGACCTGAAAGAGGCTGCTGAAAAATACAGTTTCTGGCGGACTTTTCGTAGGCTTTTTCAAAAAACAGTTTGTTTTTCTGAAAAAAACATTTGAAAGGATACCCCGGGCTGTGTTTGACGGCAGCACTTTTTATGAATATTTTTCGGGTTCCCGGTAGTTCTTTCATTATCATGAAAGCTTGGAAAAAGGTTGACAAATATTGCGATTCAAATTAACGTATTAGTTAGGAAGAGAAGGAGGTGGCAGGATGAGACGCCAACCACAGAAAAAAGCGGTGACGCTGAAAGATCTGGCGGCCAAAACAGGCTATAGTATCAATACGGTTTCCAGAGCCCTTCGGGGAAAAGATGACATTGCTCTGGAGACAGTGGAAAAGATCAAAAAAATGGCCAATGAGATGGGATATATCAATAACACCATTGCCTCTTCTCTGCGCTTAGGATATACCAATACCATTGCGGTCATTTTGGGGGATATTTCCAATCCTCATTTTGCTATTATGACAAAAGAAATCGAAAATCACGCCAGAAAAGACGGCTACAGCGCTATTTTGCTCAATACCAACGAGAACAGCGAGGATGAGTTAAAGGCGATTAAGACCGCTATCAATAAGAGTGTGGATGGGATCATTATCTGTCCCTGTCAGGAGAAACCGGATAATATCAAATTTCTGATGGCCTCCGGGGTACCGTTTATTCAGATCGGACGGCGCAGTGAGGGACTGGATGCCAGCTATGTGGTGTGTGATGATGTGTACGGAGGCTATCTGGCAGCTTCCTATTTGCTGGATCGGGGACATGAGCGGATTCTGTTTTTGAAGGGACCTTCTTATATTTCCAGTTCCCGGGAGCGGTATGAGGGTTATGTACAGGCTTATCAGGAGCGGGGGATCCCGGTGGATGAAAAGCTGGTTCGGGAAATTTCTGTAGCTTCCAGCAATGTTTTTCAGGTGATGGAACAGGTGATGGAGGAAAAAACAGAGTTTACTGCGATTTTTGCCTTCAGCGACAGTGTGGCCTGGGAGGCCTGGACCTGGCTGGAGCGCCATGGCTATAAGGTGCCGGGGGACTATTCTCTGATTGGGTTTGACCATATTCAGTCCAGAATGGCAATACCGTTCCCTCTGACCACCATCAGCTCTTATAAAGCGCAGATGTCTATTACTGCCCTGGATTGTCTGATGAACAAGATCAGTCCCGGAAGTGCCGCAGATCATGACTGCGAAGGGATCTGCCGTCATGTGATCAGAACCGCTCTGGTGGAGGGGGAGACGGTGCTGGAGAGAAAAAGGTAGAAAATAGAAAAACTGCTGTCTGTATAGAAAAGCTTCTGTATCGGGCAGCAGTTTTTATTTGATCGGAAATTCCTGTCAAATAAAAAAGCATTCCGTGCAGGAGTACACTGCGGCGCAGTGGGATCTTGCCGCAAATGCGACCCGACCCAGGCAGAGAATCCTGCGTTGCAGGCTTCTTTTTATCATTAGGGAATGAATGCGAGCGATTATGGCTGAATTGTTGCAGAAAATCCTTGACTGTAAACCGGGTTTATGCTGTATGATTAAGGCAGCAAAGAAAGAAAACGGCTTCACGGAAGGGGAAGTCCCCACAGGAAGGAGCGCGAGGCTGAGGCAGGAGGCGGGTATGACAGTCAAAGAAGTGGAGGAATGTACGGGATTGGCCAGATCCAACATTCGGTTTTATGAAAAAGAAGGGCTTCTGATCCCGGAACGAAGGAAGAACGGCTATCGGGAGTATTCAGCGGAGGATGTGAGGGAGCTGAAGAAGATTGCCTGTCTGAGAAGTCTGGGGATCTCCCTGGAGGATATCCGGAAGCTGCAGTCCGGCCAGGCGGAATTGCGCCAGGCGGTGGAATGGCAGCGGGAAGCGCTGCGGGGACAGTTGGGGGAGCTTAGCTGTTCCGAAAAAGTGTGTGAGCGGATGCTCTCCTGCCAGGAGCTTTCCTATGAAACCTTTCAGGGGGAGCAATTTCTGGAGGAGCCAGAGGAAGCCCGGGTGAAAACTCAGCCGGTATTTCAGCTGGATACGGTGAGCTTTCTCTATGTGTGGGGCAGTTTTGCCCTCTGGGCAGCTATGGCGCTCCTTGCATTGTTTTTCGGCATTTTTTTTACAGAAAACTTCCTCCTCAGATCCCGGTGCAGTGGAGCGGAGGGGAAGCGGTGTCACTGGTCAACAGGGCATTTATCTTTGCCTATCCGGCAGCCTGCGTGCTGCTGCGTCTGTTTCTCCGGCCCGTTATTTATGGGAAGATGGGGGAAGGCCAGGGAAGCGGCCAGGCAGCGGCCAGATATCATGCCTGCCGGATGCTGATCACAGAGTACCTGACCAATTATCTTTGTTTTCTGGCTTTGTCCGGGGAAATCTTTACGCTTCTTTTTGTGTATGGCCTTGTGAGGCGGATAGAAGTTCTTCTGATCACGGACACTGTGGTACTGCTTGGACTGCTGTGTGTGGGTTTGGTGAAGATGGATCTGAAGGAGCGGACCTTTGCCGGATAAAGACTTAGAGGGCGCATCTGTGGGATACAATGAAAAACAGCTTAAAACGGAGGGTGATGAAGGTGATTGATATTTCAGGCTGGATCAATACGTTTTTGGAGACATTGACGGAAAATTTTGGAGAGCGCATCTGGTTTGTGGGGCTGCAGGGCAGCTATGGCCGCGGGGAAGCAACAGAGAGCAGTGACATTGATGTGGTGGTAATACTGGATAAATTGTCCGGGAAAGATATTCAAAACTATAATCGTATGTTAGATACCTTATCCCACCGGGAGCTGATCTGCGGTTTTCTTTCCGGGAAAACAGAAATTTTGAATTGGGAGCCATCCGACCTTTTTCAGTTTTATCATGATACAAAGCCTTTAAAAGGAAGTCTTGATGAGCTGTTGCATCTGATTGACGATCAGGCGGTTAACAGGGCAATCAAGATCGGCGCATGCAATATCTATCATGGCTGCGTCCATAATATGCTTTACGAAAAGAGTGAAGAGATTCTGAGGGGATTATACAAATCCGCCTCTTTTGTGGTGCAGGCGATCTGCTTTCGGCAGACAGGCCAGTATATCTGTCATTTAAAGGAACTGCTGGATATGGTTTCAAGTGAGGAACGGTTTATCGTTGCTTCCTTTTTAGAATTAAAAAACGGGAAAAAGGCTGATTTTCAGGAACTGTCTGAAACCTTATTTTTGTGGGCGGAAAAGTGGATTGGAAATACGCAATAGAGCGTGCAGGGTTGCACCGCGGCGGAATGAAAGCATAGAGCAACGGCCCTTTTACTTTTTGTTAAGGAAATCATACAAAGGAGATCAGAGAACAATGGAGATCAGAGAATACGGAGAAACGGATATCCAGGAGATGGTGAACATCTGGAATGAAGTAGTAGAAGAAGGGACTGCGTTTCCTCAGGAAGAATTGTTGAATGACGAAACTGGAAAAAAATTTTTCTCAGAACAGGCATACTGCGGCATTGCTTCAGAACATGACAGGGTTGTGGGCCTTTATATTTTGCATCCAAACAATATCGGGCGCTGCGGACATATCTGCAACGCAAGCTATGCGGTGGCTTCTTTTTGCCGAGGCAGGCAGATCGGGGAAAAACTTGTGAAAGACTGTCTTATCCAAGCAGGGAGACTGGGATTTGGAGTATTGCAGTTTAACGCAGTAGTGGAAACGAATCTTCCGGCCCGCCGTTTATACGAAAAGTTGGGCTTCATTCAACTGGGAACGATTCCGGGGGGATTTCGGATGAAGGACGGAAGCTATCAGAATATCTGCCCTTATTATCATACATTATAATTATAAGTTTTTATATAGGGCGGAAATTCCCCGGCTGTAAGGATCGGGCTCCCTGTTGGGAGAAAGATAGGGACCGGGGAAGTTTTTCGGAGTGTTTGGATGGAAAAAGTTGCAAAAATACTGATAAATGGAGGGAGAAATGAGAAGAATGCAGAACAGGAAAGACCGGGGATGCCAGGTTAGAAAATATCAGCGGCCAGAAGCGCCGAAGATGCGGTCCAAAACCATGGCTATCCGGCTTCAGAATATCTGGGTGGTAGCTCTGCTGGCCAACATCTGCAGCGCTCTTTGGGGAAGCGCCTATCCCTGCGTAAAGACCGGGTACAAATGGCTGGCTATCACAAGCGCCAGCGACCAGATCGTATTTGCAGGGATCCGGTTTTTGCTGGCGGGTCTTCAGCTCTTTTTTGTGTACCTGCTGTTGAACCGAAGGGTCTGCCGGTTAAAGAAGGAGCTGACGGTTCCGGTGATCAGGCTGGCCTTCGTACAGACGGTGATCCAGTATTTTTTCTTTTACATTGGCATGTCAAATACCGCCGGAGTGAAAGGTTCCATTATTAATGCTGCCAACGGTTTTTTTGTCATCCTGGCAGCTCATTTCCTTACCAGGGATGACAAACTGAATGGGAGAAAGATAGCAGGCTGCCTTTGCGGTCTGCTTGGGGTGGTCGTTGTAAATCTGGGAGGAGACTTTGGGGGCGGCATGAAGCTGAACGGAGAGGGATTTATTCTGCTCTCCAGTGCAGCCTACGGCGTGTCCTCCCTCATGGCGAAAAAGCTTTCCAGGAATGAGGATCCCCTGGCGATCACCTGCTACAACTTTTTCTTTGGCGGTTCGGCGCTGCTTCTCCTTGGCTTTATTCTGGGCGGGAAGATCCCGGCCTTTGATGGAAAGAGCCTGCTTCTTCTGTTTTATATGGGTATCATCTCCGCAGGAGCCTTCTCCCTGTGGACCTTGCTGTTAAAGTATAATCCTGCAGGCAGGGTGGCCATCTTCAGCTTTGAGACGCCCTTTTACGGCTGCCTGTTTTCCGGCCTGTTTTTGGGAGAGGAATTTTTGCGTCCCGGCAACCTGGCAGCGCTGATACTGGTGTGCCTTGGGATCCTGATCGTTAATTATCAAGATCCCAGGGGCCAAAGGTTATAAACCACCTTGTGCCTGCACATGGGTGATACTATGACTTTATGCCTCTTTACAGCTGAAATTCGTATACATACCCTTCTTCTCCATAATGCTCATTTCCGGTCCAGAGAACCGTCCGGTCAGTAAGATCATAGACCACGCTGTGTACGGTGCAGCCGTTGCTGTCATCGTTGTTCCAGTTCCGGCGGCCTACCTGGGCCAGCAGTCCCATGGCCTCCTCCTTGTCTGCGAAGAGCCCCCCCTTTTCCTGAAGCTGGCTGTGAAGCAGTTCATAGCGGTCCAGTCCGGCCTTTTCCTCATCCGATGCGTAGTAGCCGGGAGCTACAATGAAATTGGTGACGCACTGGTAATCCCTGGAAGCCATGGCCGGGTCATTGTCATTGTAGGTGACCGTCAGTTTTCGCTTGCTGCCGTCATTGTCTGTTTTGTCTGTCTCATTGACCCACTCCAGGATGGCGCTTTTTCCTGTGGAATCTGCGATCATATAGTGGTAGGAGGTTCCGGCGGAATCGTGGAGGTCGTACCGGGAGATCATCTCCACAGCTTCCTCCACACTCTCAGCGTAATCCAGAACCATGCGCAGCATGGTGGTGGAGGTAAGGTCTGGTTTGTCGGTGTTCTGATCGGTGGGAACGGTCTCGTCTCCGCCCTGGTAGGTCATGTAGATGCCGCAGCTTACCCCGGCGTCATTCATACCGTCTAAGGGAGCATAGGTGGCTGCCAGGGATTTGATCCGATCCATCAGGCTGCTGATGCCTTTTTCTTTGTCAATTCCGATAAACTGAAGATCCACGGTGGAGACGGAGGCATGGCGGCCCTTACCGGGTTTTGTGAACACGATACAGGTATTGGTCTGCTTAAAGTCATAATTTCTGCCAAACAGACGATGACCTTCAGGGGTAGCTCCGGTAAAGGAAGAGCAGGCAATGTCGCTCTCGCTGATGGATACGTCGATCAGTCCCCTGGTAATGTTTTTCGTAACAAAGTCGATGAGCTCTGCGTCATTGGAGGCTCCGCCCTGAGCCAGGAAATCGTCAAAATAGTAATCCCCGGATACCTTCATCTGGTAGACGGCGCCGTCCTGGTGAGCGTTATTGGGACCGCTCAGCTGTTGGATGGAAGCGGCGGATAAAATTTCATTGTGCCACAGGCCGAAGATGCCGCCGGCCCCCAGCACTACCACTGCCAGCAGAGTCAAAAGACAGATGGGGAGTATCCTTTTTTTCTTTTTTGGAGTGGCGGAAATGCTTTTTGCTTCATTTGTTCCAGCCTCATTCCGTTTTTTTGAAATTTCCTGTATGTAATATTTCTGAAACTTTTGTGCCTTCCATTTTTGAGATCTCCTGCAGTTTCTATTTTTAAAATCTCCGGTACCTTTCATTTTTGAAATTTACCTGCAGTCCCTGTTTTTGAAACGTACCTATCTTTTGCCTTTGAAGCTTCTGCCCTTTCCATTTTTGAAACCAGCCATATTTTACACAGCTTTACATTTCTGCAAAAATATGACCTGCTTTTTTCTTGGATTTTACAAAACGGTGGTTTTGAATTTTACCCGAAGGTTTTATTGTTGTAACTGTGGTTCGGAACCGGAGTAAGATCCGGCGGGCCAGATGGATTACAAAGCAGGTGCTGGGAAATACATTTCCAAATCGGTATTTTGCAAAGCACCAGGGTGAGATCAGCCGTATGGAAGACGGCGGAAAGAAGAGGAGAATAAGATGATGAAAAAATTCGTGAATGCAATGATGGCTATGGCTTTAACAGCAGCTTGTACCGGTATGACTGCAATGGCAGCAGATTTTGACGCTTCCACAGAGATCTCTGTAATGTCCAGAGAGGATGGATCCGGAACCAGAGGCGCTTTTGTAGAATTGTTTGGCATTGAGCAGAAGGATGCAGATGGAAATAAAGTGGATATGACCACAGAGGAAGCAGCAGTGACCAACAGTACTTCTGTTATGATGACTTCTGTAGCAAACGATGAATATGCCATTGGCTATATTTCCCTGGGTTCTCTGGATGACACCATTAAGGCCGTGGAGATCGACGGAGCGGCTCCTTCTGTAGAGACGGTAAAGGACGGCAGCTACGGCATTGTAAGACCCTTTAATATTGTGACAGGAGCTGAGGTAAGCCCGGCGGATCAGGATTTTATTAATTTCATCCTCAGCGCTGACGGCCAGGCTGTGGTAAATGAGAGCGGTTACATCGCACTGGATGGAGGAGAGGCATTCACCTCTGACGGTTCGGAGGGCAAGATCGTGGTAGGCGGTTCTTCTTCCGTATATCCGGTTATGGAAAAACTGGCAGAAGCCTATGCTGAGGTAAACCCCAATGCAGAGGTAGAAGTTCAGAGTACAGACAGCACTACAGGCGTTACCTCTGCCCTGGATGGCACCTATACTATCGGTATGGCATCCAGAGAGCTGAAGGATACAGAGACAGAAGCAGGGGCAGTGGCTACGAAGATCGCAGATGACGGGATTGCAGTGATCGTGAACAATGACAACCCCACAGAGGCTCTCACCTCGGAGCAGGTACTGGCAGTTTACACCGGGGAAGTAACCACCTGGGAGGAACTGGCTGAGTAACAGGCAGAGAGAAAGCAGAAAGAAACCAGGGATTTTCCAAAGGAACGGGGGAAATCCCGGAACCGGAAAGTCTGGATATGCGCAGCTGCAGGGAAAAGACAGAAGCTGCGCTTCCAACATATCAGATGGAGCGCTGCAAAATAAGAAGGCAGGAAACGGACAGGATCCTTCCCTTTGCAGCGCTCTGTCTTGGGAGGAAATGGAATTAAATGACAGTGATAGATTTCTGGAAAAAATATCGGGAAACCATTATGAAATATGTTTTTTTGGCAGCAGCCTGCGTGTCCATACTGGCGGTAGCGCTGATCTGTATTTTCCTGTTTGGCAATGGAGTTCCGGCAATTATGGAAATCGGCCCGGTGAAATTTCTTTTTGGATTAAAGTGGAAGCCGGGAAACAACATCTATGGGATATTTCCCATGATCGTGGGAAGCATTTACGTTACCGCCGGGGCAATTCTGGTGGGAGTGCCTATTGGATTTCTCACCGCAGTTTTTCTGGCGAAGTTTTGCCCGGCAAAAGTCTATAAGATTTTTAAGCCCATGGTGGATCTGCTGGCAGGCATTCCCTCTGTCGTGTACGGCTTTTTCGGGATCGTGATCATTGTTCCCTTTGTCCGGGATTGTATCGGCGGGAAGGGAAACAGCATTCTCACTGCCTCGCTTCTTCTGGGGATGATGATCCTGCCTACCATTATCAGCGTATCGGAGGCGGCGATCCGGGCAGTACCGGAGAGCTATTATGAAGGCTCCCTGGCGCTGGGAGCCACCCATGAGCGCAGTGTTTTTTCTGCCATGCTTCCGGCAGCAAAATCCGGCATCATGGCAGGGGTGATCCTGGGTGTGGGGCGGGCCATCGGGGAGACCATGGCTGTCATTATGGTGGCTGGCAACCAGCCCAGACTTCCTGACAGTATTTTAAAAGGAGTCCGCACCCTCACCGCCAATATTGTGATGGAGATGGGGTATGCTACAGACCTTCACCGGGAAGCCCTGATCGCCACAGGGGTGGTATTGTTTGTGTTTATTCTTTTGATCAATCTGCTGTTTTCTATTGTGAAAATGCGCGGGGAAAGGGCGTAGATTATGAACGGAAATGCAACCACTGCAATCCATGTGAAACTTATGCCGGATAGTTGCCCGGAGGGGGATCCGGCAGAAAATATCGTGGGGATCAACAGGGTAAGCTTTCGGGAACGGCTGAAATCCTACCGGCGTACTCCGGGTTCCCTGGTGCTATTGATCCTGGTATCCTTATCTGCGCTGATCACAGCAGCGGTACTGGTATTCCTGGTGGGTTATATCCTGGTAAAGGGAATCCCTTATCTGACACCGGATCTGTTTGCCTGGGAGTATACCTCGGATAATTGTTCGGTGGTCCCATCCATTATCAATACGGTGCTGATGGCTTTTCTGGCTCTGATCGTTGCGGTGCCCTTTGGCATTTTTGCGGCTGTGTATCTGGTAGAATATGCCAACAAGGGAAATAAGCTGGTAAAGGTGATCCGGATTACCGCAGAAACTCTTACCGGAATCCCTTCTATTGTGTACGGCCTGTTTGGCATGCTGTTTTTTGTATCTGCCCTCCACTGGGGATTTTCTCTTTTGGCAGGAGCCTTTACCCTGTCCATTATGATCCTGCCCACCATCCTGCGCACTACGGAGGAGGCGCTGATGTCTGTGCCGGATTCGTTCCGGGAGGGCAGTTTCGGACTGGGAGCCGGGAAGCTGAGGACGGTATTTCGTATTGTGCTTCCCTCTGCGGTTCCCGGGATCCTCTCCGGTGTGATCCTGGCCACCGGCCGGATCGTGGGAGAGACGGCTGCACTGATCTACACCGCCGGTTCTGTGGCAAAGGTGCCGGAAAATGTATTTTCCTCCACCAGAACCCTGGCTGTACATATGTATAATCTGTCCAACGAAGGTCTTCATGTGAATCAGGCCTATGCTACAGCAGTGGTGCTGCTGGCAGTGGTGATCCTGATCAACTGGCTGTCTGCCAAACTGGCTAAAAAGGTGGCGAAAGCATAGGGGCAGCCAAGGACAGAGGTGCAGGAGGCGCCTGATATCAGAAACATGGGGCAGCGGAATAGAAAAAGGCGACCAAAGACAAAGGTGCAGGAAATGCCCGATCCAGAAAAATGGACCAATCCAGGAGCATGGGGCGGTGGAATAGAAAAGGCAGCCAAAGAAAGAAGTGCAAAAACGCTTCAGAATGAGACAGACCGGCGGCTGAGCCTAAAGCGCCGCGTATGAGGTATTGAAATAAAAATTCCAGATAAACAGAGAAAAAGGATTGAATATGAGTAAAATAGCTATTAAAAACTTGGATTTGTATTACGGAAGCTTCCATGCCTTAAAGAGTGTAAACATGGAGATCCCGGAGAAGAAGATTACCGCTTTTATCGGCCCTTCCGGCTGCGGGAAATCCACCCTGTTAAAATCCCTGAACCGGATGAATGACCTGGTGGAGGGCTGTGAGATTACCGGCCAGGTGCTTTTAGACGGCCGGGATATTTATCGGGAGATGGATGTGAACCTGCTTCGGAAGCGGGTGGGTATGGTATTCCAGAAGCCCAACCCCTTTCCCATGAGTGTGTACGACAATGTAGCCTACGGCCCGAGAACCCATGGGATCCGTTCGAAGGCGAAGCTGGACGAGATTGTGGAGAAATCCCTGCGGGATGCGGCGATCTGGGAAGAACTGAAGGATCGGCTGAAAAAGAGCGCCCTTGGGCTTTCCGGCGGCCAGCAGCAGAGACTTTGCATCGCAAGAGCTCTGGCAGTGCAGCCGGAGGTGCTTTTGATGGATGAGCCTACCTCGGCCCTGGATCCTATCTCCACTTCCAAGATCGAGGATCTGGCTCTGGAGCTGAAAAAGCAGTACACCATTGTGATGGTGACCCACAATATGCAGCAGGCAGTGCGAATCTCTGATGAGACGGTATTTTTCCTGCTGGGAGAAGTGGTGGAGTCCGGGAATACAGAAGAGCTGTTTTCTATGCCGAAGGATAAGCGGACAGAGGATTATATTACAGGGAGGTTTGGCTGATATGCGCAACCGGTTTGACCAGCAGCTGGAGGAACTGAATAAAGAAATCATCAATATGGGATCCATGATTGAACAGTCCATAGAGACTGCTGTGGAGGCCTTGATCCATCAGGATGTAAAAAAGGCCAGAAAGGCCATGGACAGCGATGACGCCATTGACCGTCAGGAAAAGCAGATAGAAAATCTCTGCCTGAGAATGCTGCTGCAGCAGCAGCCGGTGGCAAAGGATCTGCGGGTGATCTCCGCAGCACTGAAAATGATCACAGATATGGAGCGGATCGGGGATCATGCAGTGGATATCTCAGAGCTGGCTATCATTATGGCAGGACAGCCTTATATGAAAAAGCTGGAACATATTGATCAGATGGCGAAGGAGACGATGCTCATGCTCATCAGCAGCCTGGAAGCCTATGTGAACAAGAATCAGGAGCAGGCCAGGGCAGTGATCGCCCGGGATGACGTGGTGGATGAGCTCTTTGTAAAGGTGAAGAAGGAGCTGATCGACCTGATCCATCAAAATGCAGATAATGGAGAGCAGGCGGCAGATCTTTTGATGGCAGCCAAGTACTTTGAGCGGATCGGAGATCACGCCACCAATATCGCAGAGTGGGTGATCTTTTCTATCACCGGAAAACATAAACTATAAAAACGGATAGGAATTTTATAGAAATACTGCTTCCCGGCAGGAAAATGGGACACAGGACGGAGGAAGCATTGAACAGGAAGACTGTCGCTTTATCGATGAAAAATCGTGGAGCGGCGGTTTTTTTGACCATAGGAAATGGCTGTCTTTGAAATGCCCCTCTTCTCTGGATCGCGCTGCGGTTTTATCTTTTTTTCACCGGGATAGAAAAATATGCTATAATATTCTTTATGATGCTGGGGTCAACAGCCTCCGGGTTTTAAAATCTGTCAGGCGTTTTTGACCTTACCATTTTTTCTATATGGAAGAGAGTTCTTTGACCGGCCTTTGGACAGGAGACAGCCTGACCAGAGGAATAAGGTGATCGCAGTGCAATCATACTAGTATCATATCAGCAAAAAGGAAAGAAACAGGAGGAATGCAATTATGCCGGCTATTTATGCGCATACCCGATTTGGAAAGATCGTAGCCAAGCAGCTGGAGGGGGAATTAGAACAGGTAGTGTCCCGCAATTACGCTGCTTTTCAGACAGGACTTCAGGGGCCGGATATCTTTTTCTTTTACCGTCCCTGGAACAAAAACAGAGTCAATCAGTATGGGTTCCATCTTCACAAGGTGTCAGCCATGCCCTTTTTCCGTCATGGGGTGAAGGTGGTGAGAAAAAAGGGGACAGCCAGCAGAGAATACGCCTATCTTCTGGGGTTTCTCTGCCATTTTATCCTGGACAGCGAATGCCACCCTTATGTGACGGAGATGATTGAAAAGACCGGGATCCAGCATTTGGAGATCGAGGAGGAATTTGAGAAGATGCTGATGCGTATGGATGGGAAGAATGACCTTACTTATCCCCAGCATCGGCTGGTGCCTACAGACTGGGGGACTGCCGCAGCAGTGTCGCCTTTCTACAATAAGGTGCCTCCTAAGCAGGTGAGAAGCGCATTGAAGTATATGCGGGCAGTGAGGCGGCTGTTCTGGGCGCCGGGGATTGTGAAGCAGTCTGTGATCAATGGCGTGATGCGCCTGACCGGAAAGTTTGACCGGATGAAGGGGCTGATGATCCAGAGAAAGGATCATCCGGGATGCCGGGTGACCAATGAAGAGCTGATGCGGCGGTTTAACGAGGCAGTGGGCATCGCTCTGGTGATGATCCAGGCATTGGATGAAAGCGTGCGTCTTGGCAGCGGTCTGCCCAAACGACTGGATCGGAATTTTGAATAACAGGAAGCAGGGAGACAGTATGAAATCTTTAGTATTAGCGGAAAAACCGTCTGTGGCAAGAGACATTGCCAGAGTGCTCCATTGCCAGAAGCAGGGAGAGGGCTTTCTGGAGGGCAGGGAGTATGTGATCACCTGGGCCCTGGGTCATCTGGTGACATTGGCAGATCCGGAAGAATACGATGGAAAATATGCAAAATGGGAGATGGCCTCTCTTCCCATGATGCCGGAAAAAATGAAGCTGGTGGTGATCCGGCAAACGGCAGCTCAGTTTCGAAAGGTAAAGGCTCAGCTGTACCGGAAAGATGTCAAGGACATTATCATTGCCACGGATGCAGGACGGGAGGGAGAACTGGTAGCCCGGTGGATACTGGAGAAGGCGGAGTGCAAAAAGCCGATACGCAGACTCTGGATCTCCTCGGTGACAGATAAGGCCATCTCCCAGGGCTTTGAACAGTTAAAAAACGGCCATGATTATGACAATCTGTACCGGGCAGCGGCTGCCCGGGCGGAGGCAGACTGGCTGGTGGGGATGAACGGCACCCGGGCGCTGACCTGTAAATACAATGCCCAGCTCTCCTGCGGCCGTGTCCAGACGCCGACTCTGGCGATCCTTGCATCCAGAGAACAGGAGATCAAAAATTTTCAGCCCAGGGAATACTACGGGCTGACTGCGGAGGCAGCAGGGATCCGGTTTGCCTGGAGAGACGCAAAGAGCGGAAGTCTTCGCAGTTTTCAGAAAGAGCGGCTGGAGGAGATCAGAGGGCAGCTGCAGGGAGAAACGCTGGAGCTTTTGCAGGTGGCAAGGAAGGAAAAGACAAAGCAGGCTCCGGGTCTTTACGATCTGACCACTCTTCAGCGGGAAGCTAATCAGAAGTACGGTTTTTCTGCAAAGGAGACACTGAACATTATGCAGCGGCTGTATGAGAATCACAAAGTGCTCACCTATCCGAGAACAGATTCCAGATACATAGGGAAGGATGTGGTGCCTACCTTGAAAGAGCGGCTGAAAGCCTGCGGCGTTGGGCCTTACCGCAGCCTGGCAGGCGGGCTGCTGAGAAAGCCTTTGCAGGTAAACGGCAGCTTTGTGGATGATAAGAAGGTCAGTGATCACCACGCAATCATACCCACAGAGCAGTTTGTCCAGCTGGATCATATGACCAATGAAGAGAGGAAGATCTATGATCTGGTGGTGCGGCGGTTTTTGAGTGTTTTATATCCGCCCTGCATCTATGAGCAGGTGACTTTGGAGGCCAGAGCCGGCGGGCAGAGTTTTCAGGCAGGAGGCAGAACGGTGAAATCCCTGGGCTGGCAGCAGGTGTATCAGGAGAATCCTCTGTTTGGAGCCGGAAACAGGGAAGGAGAGTTTGAGCAGCTGGAAGACTGGGAGGATACGGAGAGAGGAGACAGACGACAGGAAGAAGCAGAGCTTCACAGTCAGCAGCTTCCCAGAGTCAGCCAGGGAGAACGGCTGAAAATTGACCGCCTCAGCCTTACTGCAGGCAAAACCAAGCCTCCCGCCCGTTTTACAGAAGCCACCCTTTTGGCGGCCATGGAGAATCCGGTGCGTTTTATGGAGAGCAGGGATCGGGCGGCAGCCAGAACTCTGGGAGAGACCGGGGGACTGGGAACAGTGGCTACCCGGGCGGATATTATTGAGAAGCTGTTTCACAGCTTTCTTATGGAAAAAAAGGGGAATGATATCTATCTTACTTCCAAGGCAAAGCAACTTTTGGAGCTGGTTCCTGAGGAGCTCCGCAAGCCGGAGCTTACGGCGGACTGGGAGATGAAGCTTTCAGATATTGCAGGGGGAAAACTTTCTCAGAAAGAGTTTCTGCAGGAAATCCGGGGATATGCAGCGGAAATCGTGGAGGAGATCAAAGCCGGAGGGGGAACCTTCCGTCATGACAACCTGACCAACAAGGTCTGCCCCCGGTGCGGAAAGAAACTGCTGGCAGTCAACGGAAAGAACAGCAGGCTTCTTGTGTGCCAGGATCGGGAGTGCGGCTACCGGGAGACGGTGTCCCGCACCACCAATGCCAGATGCCCCAAATGCCATAAGCGGATGGAACTGTATGTGAAAGGCACAGAGGAGACTTTTATCTGCGCCTGCGGATACAAAGAAAAGCTGTCTGCCTTTCAGGCCAGAAGGGAGAAGGAAGGAGCAGGGGTGAAGAAGCGGGATGTGCAGAACTACCTGAGAAAGCAGCAAAAGGAGTCCCGGGAACCCATTAACAATGCCTTTGCCCAGGCGCTGGCAGGCATCAAACTTTCGGATTGAGGAAATGACAAGACGGTACGCATCTGGAAGATCCGAGATCATACAATAGAAATGAGGAGTAAAATTATGAAAGCATCTGCAGAACTGCGCAGTTCCCTGCGCGCCATTGACTATAAAGGGTATCCGGCCTACAAATCTCTGGCCGGAGCCTACCGGTTTGACCAGTATGTGCTGGTGATCGACCACGTTCAGGGGGATCCTTTTGCCTCCCCCTCCAGCCTTCATGTGGAGGTACCTATGGAGCGGGCTGGATTTCCGGCAGGATTTTTTGAACAGGACTGTTCCAGAATCGCACTTCAGGATTTTCTGGTGCGCCGTCTGGAGGAGCAGTTCCGCCAGTATAATTTTAAGGCAAAGGGCTCCGGGAAAAGCGGTCTTTTGTCCATCAGCCGATGCGGTCAGGAGGTGCTGGAGCGAAGCGCCTGTCAGATCACTAAAAAACAGATCATTGCCCGGTTCCATGTAGGCTTCCCGGCTTTCGGGCGAACCATCAATGCAGGAGAGCTGGATAAGATCCTGTTTGAATTTCTGCCAAAGTGTATCCAGAGCAGTCTTTTTTATGGAAAGCTGGATCAGAAGGCGGTGGAGCGGGCCGTATTCCTGGCAGAGGATCAGGAAGCACTGCGGCATATTTTGAAAAAGGAAAAGCTGGTTTCTTTTGTAGCCAATGGCGCCATTCTGCCAAGAAAGAGCGGAGTATCAGATCTTCCCATGGCAGGCAGCGTTCCCTTTGTCTCTCCCTCCACTATGGAGCGCACCTTTGTGCTGCCTCATCGGGGAGAGATCACAGGAATGGCAGTTCCGGAGGGCATCACCCTGATCGTGGGAGGAGGCTATCATGGAAAGTCTACTTTGCTGGAGGCTATTCAGATGGGGGTGTACAACCACATTGCGGGGGACGGCAGAGAGTATGTGCTGACAGAGGATACGGCAGTGAAGCTGCGGGCAGAGGATGGACGCAGCGTGCGGAAGGTGGATATTTCCCTGTTTATCAATGATCTGCCCAATAAAAAGGATACGGTGTCTTTTTCTACCGAGGATGCCAGCGGCAGCACTTCCCAGGCTGCCGGGGTGGTGGAGAGCATGGAGGCAGGTTCCAGGCTGTTTCTGATCGATGAGGATACCTCTGCCACCAATTTTATGGTGCGGGATGAGCTGATGCAGCAGGTGATCCGCCGGGAGAAGGAGCCCATTACTCCCTTCCTGGAGCGGGCAGGGGAGCTGTATGAGCAGGCAGGGATCTCAACGATACTGGTAGCGGGAAGCTCCGGCGCTTTTTTCTACATTGCAGACCACATTTTATGCATGGATTGCTACCGGCCTGTGGATATCACCGACTCTGTGAAAGAATTGTGTGGAAAACATACGGCGCCAAGGACCAAGGCGCCTGATTTTGGGATCCCGCAATTTCAGCGGGTGCTGCCGCCCTACCGTCGGAAGGAAGCCAGAGGCGGTCATGACCATATGAAGACCAAGTCTTTTGGCCTGGAATCCTTTTCTTTGGATAAGGAGAGCGTCAATGTGCGCTATCTGGAGCAGCTGACGGATCCGGAACAGACGGCTGCTCTGGCAGCGCTGCTGCGGTACGGGCTGGAGCAGGTGATGGATGGAAAGAAAAGTGTGCAGCAGACTGTAAATCTCATCTGGAATACCCTGGAAAAGAGCGGATGGGAGCCTTTTGGCGGTTCTTATGTGCCCTGCGGCCTGGCAAAACCCAGGATCCAGGAGCTGTATGCCAGCTTGAATCGGTTCCGGGGGTAAGGATCCGGGATGGCTTCCGGCGCTGAGCCGGAAGATTGTTAAAGGACAAGGGGCAGGCTGATGCTCCTTGTTTAGCTTTAGGGTCAGAAAGGAACCGGAATTTTTGACTTTATAGGACATGGAGAGTTTCATAAAAAAGGAAAGAGGTGCGGCTGATGGCTGTGTATCATATTCTGGTTAATTTATTTGTATATGGTTTTTTCGGATGGTGTTCGGAAGTGGCCTTTGCGGCAGTAAAGGAGCGGAAATTTGTAAACAGGGGCTTTTTAAACGGCCCTCTGTGTCCCATCTATGGAATAGGAGTTACTGCTATTGTGACTTTGATGGATGCGTATATGGACAATCTGCTCCTGCTGTTTTTACTGTCCGGCATTCTTGTGACTGCCCTGGAGTGGGTTACCGGATTTTTGCTGGAAGTACTGTTCCACCACAAGTGGTGGGATTACTCTAAGATGCCATTGAATTTAAACGGTTATGTGTGTCTGCCGTTTTCTCTGCTGTGGGGAGCGGCCTGTACCCTGATCGTAAAATATATCCATCCCCTGCTGTGGAAGCTTCTTTCCCTCATCCCTCTGTGGCTGGGGATATTCCTTCTTGGCGTTCTGAGCGCGGCTCTGGCAGTGGATCTGTATGTGACTGTCACAGGTATTTTGAAGCTGAACAAGCGTCTGGAGCGTCTGGATGAGATTGCAAAAGAGCTGCACCGCATTTCCGACCAGATGGGTGAAAATATCTATGAAAATATGATGGATGGTCTGGAAAAGCAGGAAAAGGCAAAGCAGAAAGCAGAGGAAAAAACTGCGGAGCTGAGAGAAAAGGCAGAGGAACTGAAAGCAAAGACCGGAGAATTAAAAGACCGGGCCGAGAAACTGCGGGAGAAATATGCGCAGTTACTGGAAAACGTATCAGGAACCGACAAGCGGATCATGAAAGCCTTCCCCAAAATGCAGTCCAGGCGCCACAGAGAGCGTCTTATCGAGCTGCGGGAACGGTATCTGGATAAGAGAAAAGGCAAGAGAGAGGATCCTTCCGAATAACAGGAAAACGGATCCATGCCTGTTTCTGCTACAGATGAACAAAGATAAAAAGTCGGCCATTCCTGTACTGGATACGAATGGTTCCGCCCATTTTTTCCACCAGAGTTTTAGAGATAGAGAGCCCCAAACCGGTGGATTTTCTGGCGGCCTCCACGGTATAGAAGCGGTCGAACAGCCGTCCTGCCTGGATCTTATCCAGGCGGGACGCAGTGTTGGAGAAGATGATCGTCCCATCTTCCGTAAGGGTGATGGCTAAATCACCGTCGCTGTATTTTATGGCATTGCTGAGCAGATTGGAAAATACCCGGGACAGGGCGGAGCGATCAAGGCTGCGGCTGATTTTTGTATTTGGCATTTGTATCTGGGGGACAATGCCCCGCTCCTTTAAGACAGCATAAAAGGCCGCAATGCTTTCTTCCAGTACCGTATTGATGACAACCGGTTCCAGAACCATGCTGCCTTTTGTGGATAAAATGACCGAATAACGGAACAGCTCCTCGGTAAGCTGAGTCAGCAGATCTGCCCGGTCCTGTATAATGGTAAGATAGTGGCTGAGAGCAGGGGATTTTTCCTCCTGCTCCAGCAGCTCCAGATATCCGTTGATGGCAGTCAGGGGGGTGCGCAGGTCGTGAGAGATATTTGTGACTGCATTTTTCAGCTCCAGATCTCCCTGCTGAAAGTTCCGGCGCTCCCTGCGGAGCTGGCGCAGCTGGATATTTATGGTATTTGCCAGGCTGCACATACAGGGATCTCTGCTGGAAAGATCTATCAGGGTATTGCTGCCGGTTCGGAGCTTTTCTGTAAAAGCGTTTTCGATTTCCTTTGCAGATTTTCTCAGCAGATATAGTTTTATCAGCAATAGAAAAACAACGAGTGCCAGACAGCTGACCGCAAGCCATAGCCACAGCATCTTATTCACCTTCTTTTTTAGTTTATATTTTTTTTCGGAAAGCCGCAAGTCCGGCTCCTGTAGTTCCCACAACCATAATACCAGAATACAGCATTAGAAGATTCGGGTTTTTTACATCGGAATTAGAAAACTGGAGCGCCTGTCCCCCAGGAAGAAAATCAAATAAAAATTCATATAGTTTTCGTTTAGTGCCTCCGATATAATGAGGATTCGGAGCCGCCTCATCGGTTTCGATCTCCCCGTTGTCATTTACATACTGATACTGAGAATAGATCTCCGGTTCATTCAGTTTTGTCTGCAGATAGGCGCCGAAAAGCAGGAAGAAAACAGCAGTTAAGATGCAGATCACTGCGGTGAGGGCTTTGTTTTGGCAGCACATGGCCACCAGGGTGAAGATGGAGGCAAGAGAGGCAGCCAGGAGAAAGACGCAGAGCGTAAGGGTGAGCACTGTTTTTGGTTCCATCTGAAACGGGCCAAGGAGAGGCAGACCTGCGCAAAGATACAGGATAAATTGGGCAGCGCACATGAAAAAACCGGCGGCAATGCAGGTGATCAGGTTTGCAAGATAGATGGCAGACCTTGTCCGTCCCACAATGATCTTGTTGCGAATGGTCCCGTCGTGATACTCTGTGCCAAGAAACAGGCTGCAAAATACAGCGAGGAGAATGCCGATCAAAACAGCTCCCACAAAAAAGCCGTTGTCAATGTACATGGGATAATCTTCTTTTATCATCATTTGATAGTGGGCAAAGGGCAGAAGCGTACCTATCAGAGCCATACAGACCGTTCCGATCCAAAACATTCTATTTTTTACCATGCGAAAAAAGTTTGCCCTCAGTAATCTACTCACGGCTCCCACCTCCCAACAGATTCATATAATAGCTTTCCAGACTTTCATCGTGCTCCTGCATGGAGATCACTTCACAATCTTCTTTTTCCAGGGCTGTGACAAGGTCAGAAACCCTGATTTTGGCAAACAGATCCGCTGTGCTTCGGGAAATGATCTTATATTCAATGGTCAGCTTTTCCATTGTCCTGGCAAGGGCTGGCATATTGGTGACTTCAACCCGGACGCATTTTCGGCAGAGCCCCTCCAGTTCTTTTGCAGTAAGTTCTTTTACCAGCCGGCCCTGGTCAATAAAGCCGTAGTGGGTTGCCAGCTTGGACAGCTCATCCAGTATGTGGCTGGAGATCAGAAAGGTGATCTGCTGTTCCCGATTGAGCTTTAGGATCAGCTCCCGGATCTCAATAATTCCCTGAGGATCCAGGCCGTTTACCGGTTCATCCAGAACCAGGAAATCAGGATCTCCTGCCAGGGCAACGGCAATGCCCAGCCTCTGACGCATACCCAGGGAGAAGTTTCTGGCTTTCTTTTTTCCGGTATTTTCCAGTCCCACCAGTTTTAAGAGATCCTCCAGCCCGTCGTAGGAGGGCAGCCCTAAAATCTGATACTGCTGTTTTAGATTATCGCGGGCAGTCATATCCAGATAAATAGAGGGGAGCTCCACCACCGCGCCCATTCTTCTCCTGGCATTTAAAATTTTTTTGTCGGTATTTTTGGTCCCATACAGGGTGTATTCCCCGGATTCAGGCTCCTGCAGGCCGCAGATCAGCCGGATCAAAGTGGTCTTTCCGGCACCGTTTTTCCCTACAAATCCATAGATCGCCCCCCTGGGCACATGCATAGACAGACCGTTTAACGCCTTAAATTCTTTGTATTTTTTACACAGAGCGTTTGTCTGAAGAACATAATCCATGTCCGTAACCTCCTTCTTTTTGGTGATAGGAACAGGATAACCGGAAACAGTAAAGAAAGCGGTAAAGGGAATGGTAAAGAAATCGTAAAGATTTACGGAGTTTTCATTTTGAAACCGATTCCCCAGACGGATTCAATATAGTCTCCGTCTCCTGCGCTCCGCAGCTTTTTCCAAAGATTGCTGATATGCATTTTTAAAGAGCTTTCCGTACAGTCCGGGGTATCCTGACTGATCTGATCCAGCAGCCGGGATTTAGTGACCACCTGGACAGGATTTTGCATCAGCAATTTTAAAATAGCATATTCCGTTGGTGTCAATCGTATTTCCTGATCCCGGACAGCTGCAATATGGGTATCCGCATTGAGGGTAAGATCCTGAAAGGTAAGCAGAGCGGGAGAAGGGACATTCTCTCCATTTCTAAGCTGTACGGAGATTCTGGCTAAAAGCTCTTTGATATGAAAGGGTTTTGTCACATAGTCCGCAGCTCCCCCTAAAAGCAGATCTACCTTGTGGTCAATATCTGCCTTGGCGCTGATTACGATCACAGGGATCCCGTTTATTTTTGGAAGGACCTCCTCTCCTTGCAATCCCGGGAGCATCAGATCCAGCAGGATAAGATCCGGTTTTATTTTAGAAAGCAGAAGAAGGCATTCTGTTCCAGAGTAAGCGCGGAAAACCTGATACCTCTCTTTTACAAGAGCTTCCTCCAGCATATTTCCGATATGGATATCATCATCTACGATCAGAATCGTTATCATAAGGCTTCCCCTTTCGTTTGTTTTTTGTCCGGCAGTGTCCGCAAGTCCAGCGGGCGGGTGCTTCCCCGTATTCCAGGAAACAGAATACATTCTGGAGTTCCAGGGAAACAGATACACTCTTATGTATTATGGACGGTGGAGGAAGGAATATCAAGTCCCTGCTTTTTAAAATGGTTTCTATTTTGGAATCAGGGCGTATAGTTCTTCCTGTTTCAGGGGATACTCCCTGTATGATAAGCAGGAGCGAATAAATCTTTTCAAAAGGGAAGGATGAAATACAGTTGAGGTATGGTCCGCCATCCTGGTATGCTCCATCCCATTTACGGATGGGGGCTGGATACAGGGGAGATAAAACATGAGATAGCTTCAAAAGCCGGGGAAGGACTGGGACAGGGAGGGAAGAGCGTGAGAGAAAAGAAAAGAAATTTTTGGAACAGACATATCAAGCTGTGGGTATTTTTGATTTTGCTGGCAGCAGCCTGGATTGTGAGCAGCGGAATAAGGCAGGCAAGGGCTGCTGCACTGCAGCGAGGGATCGGCAGCCAGGTGCTGCGGTTTCATGTGTTAGCCAACAGCGACAGCCATGAGGATCAGCAGACGAAGCTGCTGGTTCGGGACGGGATCCTTGCGTGGCTGGAGACTCAGCTCTCCCGGGAGGAGCAGAATGATCTGGCTTTGATGGAGGAGCGTGTGGAGGCACTTTTGCCAGAGATCCAGGAATATGCGAATGGGATCTTAAAAGAGCGGGACTGCACTTATACAGCCCGGGCCGTGTTGGAGGAAACTTATTTTCCAAGGAAAACCTATGGAGACTGTACCTTTCCGCCGGGCAATTATCAGGCCCTTCGCATCCTTCTAGGGGAGGCGAAAGGGCAGAATTGGTGGTGTGTGCTGTTTCCAAGGCTCTGTTTTTTAGACTGCGTCCATGCAGTTTTGCCAAAACAGAGCCAGAGCCAGTTAAAGCAGGTGCTGACTGAGGAGGAATATGAGAGCCTCTTTGATCCGGGAGAGGATGAGTATCGGATCACGTTTCGGTATTTTTAGTTACCCCCAGATCACATACCCGAATGCGCCTAGTTTGTTGTCCGAATATGCTTCATACATTACCACGCTGCCCTTTGGACAAAGCATATCCAATGTGACCTGGCTGCTGCGTGCATTCATCGCAACAGTAATAGTCTTTTCGCCGAGACTTCTCTGATATGCATAGAGTCCGTTTTCATCTGCTGCCAGTTCCTTAAAAGAACCAGTCATTAAAGCTTCATTTTCTTTTCGCAGGGTTATGAGTTTCCGGAAAAAACTACGCTCGTCTGACTTTGGATCATTCCAGGGCATAGGTCCGCGCCAGGCGTATTCCCGGCTGCCTTCCATCCCCAGTTCGTCACCGTAGAATACACTTGGGACGCCTGGTGAGGTAAAGAGGAATATTTCAGCAAGCCGAAAACGTCTGATATCGCCCTGACAGCAGGACAGAAATCGGGTTACATCGTGACTGTCCAGAAGATTTAACTGTCCCTGTAAAATTCCTGTGGGATAGCGATACATCATGTCGGTGATTCTGCCGGCAAATTCCTTTGCATTTATTTTTTCGGTACCAAAAAAATCCCTGCAGTTTTTTCGGAAATCGTAATTCATGGTAGAGTCAAACATATCGCCTCGAAGCCAGCTTTCAGAGCTTTCCCAGATTTCGCCGATCATTACGCTTTCCGGGTCTGCTTCTCTGGTTGCCTGTTTATAGGCTCTCCAGAAATTTCTGTCTACTTCATTTGCCACATCAAGACGCCACCCATCCACATGAAATTTTTCAATCCAATAGCGGCCAAGGTTAACAAAATATTCACGGACTTCCGGATTAGAGCTATTTAATTTCGGCATTTTTCTTTCATATGCAAAACAACTGTAATTCGGCCGCTCTTCCGAATCATCAGGTCTTATAACCGGAAAGTCCAGATCATAGAACCAGTCTTTGTAGTGTGAAGCTGTTCCATTTTTTACTACGTCATCAAATGCAAAAAAATACCAGCTGCAATGATTGAACACACCGTCTATGATAATGTGCATGCCTCTCTGGTGAACCGTTTCCACAAGTTCCCTGAAATCTTCCTCTGTGCCAAGATTGGGACTGACATGATAATAGTCCAGCAAATCATATTTGTGATATTCTGCTGCAACAAAAACAGGATTTAAATAAATGCAGTTAAAGCCCAGATCTGCTATATAATCTAAATTTTCTGTTATTCCTTTTATGGTTCCGCCGAGCCTTGACTGTAGCGTAATTCCTCTTTCCCACGCCATTTTACCGGGTTTTGCAGCAATATTTCTTTTTCCGGAGGCAAAACTGTCCGGGAAAATATTATATACAACAGCATGTTTTAGCCACTCCGGCACAGTACTGATTTCTTCTCTTCGCATAAATGGATATTGATAGAATTCGCTTCGTTCACTCGGCAGCTCTTTTGAAAATATATTTGCATATAAATAGAGCTGTTCTTCCTCATCTGATATGTAAAAATAGTAGCATACTCTTGTGTAGGGGCTTTCAAATGTGGCCTCATAATAATCGAAATATAAATCAGATGCAGCTTTTACCATTTCAATAGGGGTAAAAACAATGGGATCTGCCGGATATACACGATCTCCATAATTTAAAATACAGTTCTTTAAATTATTTTTACCAGCCCGTATGCGGATCGTTATACTCCGTTCACTATTTATAAAGGCATATTCCGATAGGGGAATATGAGTTATTGCTTCTCTGCGAATCATGTTTTCCTCCTGTCAAAATCAGAATGTTATTCTTTTACTCCTCCAGCGGTGAGTCCGGATACCATATATTTCTGTATTTTAAAGAAAATCAGCACTAAGGGGATGGACGTAAGGATGGAGGCTGCTGAGAAGATGGGCCAGCTTCGGCTGTAGTCATTGGACTGCAGTTGATAAAGTCCTCCCGCCAGTGAATAGGTACTGCTGTCAAGCAAAAATGTTGTAGAAAACAGATATTCATTCCAAACTGTAATTAATACCATCACACAGGTAACGATGGTTGCCGGTCTTGCCAGCGGCATTACGATTTTCCATATTATCTGCCCGTCGTTTGCACCGTCTATTTTAGCAGCTTCCTCGATCTCCCTTGGAATCGTGTCAAAGTATCCTTTCATATTCCAGATGGCAAATACGCACATAGAGCCTGCATAGATAACGATCAGTCCCATATGTGAATTAAGCAGCCCTGTTATTTTCAACACTCGGAAAAGTGCAAAAAGTGACAGTACCTGTGGAAAGGCATTTAACACAAGTAAACTTTGCAGCAATGCTCTTCTCCCTTTAAACCGCCATCTTGACGCAGCATAAGCGGCCGGTATGGTACATACCATGGCAACTGCTATGGTTCCTGCACTCAGCAGCAATGAGTTTTTCAGCCATATCAGAAATGGTTCGTCAATAAGAAGGGTTCTGTAATGTTCTATCGTAGGATTCTGGGGCAATATGGACAGACTTCCTGAGAGTGCTGCCCCTTTTCCGCTGAAAGAGATGTTCAGAGCATATAGAATGGGGACTAATGCAATAAAACATAACAAAATATAAATCATGTGAAATGCGATTTTTTTAACGGCAGTCTTAGCCTTTTTAGGTGTTGCTTTTTTCATGCCTGTTCCTCCCGGAGACTGCGATTTGTAATGAATGAAAACAGAATAATAATGACGAAAAGCAGCATACTGACAGCGCTGGATAAGCCATAATTGTTAGATACAAACGCATTCTGATGCGCATAGGTGATCACGGTATTCAGATTTGCCCCTGTCATGTATCCTCTTTGCTGGGTCAGGAGATATACGATGTCAAATTGTTTAAAGGTAATAAAGGTTGTCATTACAGCCGCAGGAGCAATGATCGGTTTTATAGCAGGGATTGTTATATAACGTATAGATACCCAAAAGCCTGCTCCGTCTAAAGTTGCACTCTCATATAAGCTGCTGTCAACACTTTGCAATGCGCCATCAATAGTTGAAATCATAAACGGTAAGGCCATCCACAGGTTCAGTGCAAGACAGGAGCAAAATGCAATCCCGTTATTTCTGAGGAAATCAATCTTATCCAATCCAAGCAGGGTCAGAAATTTATTCAGGACACCGAATTCTGTATTAAACATCCCCACACGCCAAAGCAAAATGGAGATATATGCAGGCATAGCCCATGGCAGCATCAGGAGAGTTTTATATATCCGGCCCGCTTTTTTAAGTACAGTGGAATTTAAGCCTACTGCTATAAAAAATCCAATACTGATCTGTAAAAACATATTTATTACAGTCCATAGGAGAGTAGTCAGCAGCGCTTCGATAAAGCCGGAATCAAATTTGAAGAGAGCTCTTATATAATTCGAAAAACCTATAAAGTCATAGTCATTCCAATGATACATATTCATATTCGTCATTGAAATATATCCAGTATATACAATGGGGAATATCAGAACGATCAGAATCAAAAGAAGCGCTGGCGTTATATATAACCATGGCTTTAATTTCTGTTTTCTCGTCATTATTTCCAGCCTCCTTATATGGTTTAGGAGCGATAAGCCCTGCTTCGCTCCTAAGTCCCATGTTTTTATTCTACTGCATGTCTGAAATTGCCTGCTCAGCAGCAGCCTGTGCTTTTTCCGCAGCCTTCATGACATCTTCGTTATTTTTGTTTACATCAACAAGGAATGCCTCCGCAGGGCCCCACATTACACTCATTTCAGGAATATTCGGCATGGGCTGTGCGGCAGATGCCGTTTTCTGGATCGCCGTGGTTATCACCTTACGCTTTTAAATTTAGACAAGGATCCAAGGAAAATAGAACAGCTGTTAGAAGATGTGATTATCGGAAAATCCTCCGATGGTATCATTTTAAATGGTGCGCTGGTCACGCCTCAGACAGAGAGGATCCTGCTTTGCCATGATTTTCCTCAGATTTGTATTGGCAAACCGAAATTCGACACCATTCTTTCCTGGATTGATATTAATAATTCTCTGTCCGCCAATATGGCAGTGGATTATTTGCTGAATTATGGCTGCAAACATCTTGCGTTTATGGGGGGACAAAGCGGTGATAAGATCTTCATGGACAGATTAAAAGGATTTCAAATAGCTTTGCAAAAGAATAATATTACCATCCCGGATGAATTTATCACATTTAATAAACCGGATATAGACACCATATGTAATTCTGCCTTGCGCCTGCTGGGGCATGAGGACAGACCGGATGGAATCGTTTGTACCAATAGCCTGATGGTTGCGGGTACAATGCGCGCCATTGCCTCCCTTGGCCTTGCGATGCCGGATGATATAGCTCTGGTGGCTTTTGATGATTATCCCTATACCCCGCTTCTCTCTCCGAAACCAACTGTCATTGAGATTGATCAGTTTAGCCTTGGAGTACATGCGGTGAGTCATCTGATGCGCAAGGTAAAGGATCCGGCTACGCTTATCCAGACCTATACCGCATTGCCAAGACTGATCAAAAGAGAGACGTAACAGATAAACAGCGGTGCATAGCAATCATGAGGGAAAAATCAGAAAAATATCTGCCTGGAAATGAAAAACTGTCTGATCGTTATAAGATAAAAAGAAGTGAAGCAGATAAGGGGCAGAGCAGGCCGGGCAGTCGGATAAGGCCGAGAAAAAGCAGGGGCAGTCCTTTCTGACTGCCCCTGCCGCTGAATATAACAGGGAATTCCTTTAGTTTTTATTTTTGAATCCGGCCCGCTTGCGCAGAGTGGGATCCAGGATCTTTTTCCGGATCCGAAGGCTCTTGGGAGTTACCTCCAGAAGCTCATCTGTATCAATGAACTCCAAGGCCTGCTCCAGGCTGAGGATTCTGGGAGGCGTCAGCTTCAGGGCTTCGTCAGAGCCGGAGGCCCGGGTGTTGGTCAGATGCTTGGTCTTGCACACATTCAGCTCAATATCCTCGGGCTTTGCGCTCTGTCCGATGACCATGCCGGAGTATACTTTCTCACCGGGTCCGATAAAGAGGGTTCCCCGGTCCTGAGCGTTAAACAGACCGTAGGCCACAGACTCACCGTCCTCAAAGGCAATGAGAGAACCCTGGCTGCGGTACTGGAGATCACCCTTGTAAGGGCCGTAGCCGTCGAAGATGGTATTAATAATACCGTTGCCCTTGGTGTCTGTCATAAAGTCGTTGCGGAAGCCGATCAGTCCTCTGGAAGGGATGGAAAATTCCAGACGGGTGTAGCCGCCGTTGGTGGGGCTCATGCCCTGAAGCTCCCCTTTGCGCAGACTCAGCTTCTGGATCACAGTTCCTGCAAATTCATCCGGCACATCAATGACAGCCAGCTCCATGGGCTCTAATTTTTTATTCCGTTCATCATATTTATAGATCACCTCTGCCTTGCTGACCGCAAACTCATAGCCTTCCCGGCGCATGGTCTCGATCAGGATAGACAGATGCAGCTCTCCCCGGCCGGAGACTTTGAAGGTGTCGGTATCCTCTGTGTCCTCCACCCGAAGGCTTACATCCGTGTTCAGCTCCCGGAACAGGCGGTCTCTTAAGTGGCGGGAGGTGACGAATTTTCCCTCTTTTCCAGCCAGAGGACTGTTGTTTACGATAAAATTCATAGAAATAGTGGGCTCTGAGATTTTCTGGAAGGGGATCGCTTCCGGGCAGTCAGGGGCGCAGATAGTATCGCCGATATGCAGATCTGCAATACCGGAGATGGCTACGATAGAGCCGATGGTGGCGGAGGGCACATCCACTTTATTCAGTCCGTCAAACTCATACAGCTTGCTGATCTTGACCCGCTGCTTTTTGTCCGGGTCATGATGGTTTACCAGAACCGCCTCCTGGTTTACCTTGATGGTTCCCCGGTCTACCTTGCCCACACCGATGCGTCCTACATATTCGTTATAGTCAATGGTGCTGATCAGCACCTGAACCGGGCCTTCGGCATCTCCCTGAGGGGCGGGGATATAGTCTACAATGGTCTCGAACAGGGGACTCATGTCCTTTGGCTCATCGCTTAAATCCCGCAGGGCGTAGCCAGACTTGGCAGATGCGAAGAGGAAGGGGCAGTCCAGCTGCTCGTCATTGGCCTCCAGATCAATGAACAGCTCCAGGATCTCATCAATGACTTCCTCCGGACGGGCCTCCGGGCGGTCGATCTTATTGATGCACACAATGACCGGAAGCTCCATTTCCAGGGCTTTTTTCAGAACGAATTTTGTCTGAGGCATAGCGCCCTCGAAAGCGTCCACCACCAGAATAACGCCGTTTACCATTTTCAGCACACGCTCTACTTCTCCGCCGAAGTCTGCGTGTCCCGGGGTGTCGATGATATTGATCTTTGTATCCTTATAATAAACAGCAGTGTTTTTGGACAGGATGGTGATACCCCGTTCCCGTTCCAGATCGTTGGAGTCCATGACACGCTCTGCCACAGCCTGATTTTCGCGGAATACGCCGCTTTGCTTTAACAGTTCATCTACAAGGGTGGTTTTGCCGTGATCTACATGAGCGATGATAGCAATATTTCTGATATCTTCTCTGATCATATTAGTTTCCTTTCTGATACAAGATAGATGATGCCGGGATTGTGAGAACACAGAATGCGAAGCAGTCCGCCAGGGATCTTTTGTCTCCGGCATCATATACAAATATGGTTGCACGTTATAATAGGGAAAAATCCCGTCTTACCGAAAATATATTTTTCAGAATGCAGCATCAGCGTACAAAGGGCAGCACGTCTCAAACCATGAGTTTGCTGGATGTTCTAACCGTATTGTCTCTTGTATACGGATGCTGTCCCCAGGGAAGAACTATCGTAAGATAAAACCTGGCCGCTGGGGTACCGTGGACAATTTTATCACAATTTTCCCAGAAAACAAGGGATTTAGCCATTTTTTTCCTTTGAAACCGGTGTTTTTTTCTTTCAGGCAGAGAAAATAAAATTTTTCGTTCTAATCCGGCCCGGCTTTGCATAAGAATCATATGTATTGATGAAGTACAAAAAGAGATGCTTCGCCAGAAGAAGGGAGAACAGATAAGTATGGATAAGATTATCGAAAATAATCAGGTGCAGATCGTTGGGGAGATTGTATCGGGGTTTGCGTTCAGTCATGAGGTTTACGGAGAAGGGTTTTATGTGATGGATATTTCCGTAAAGCGTCTCAGTGATTCCTATGATATTATACCGGCTATGGTTTCCGAACGCCTGATTGATGTGACGCAGGATTATCGGGGGGAGATGATCCAGATTTGCGGACAGTTTCGTTCTTACAACCGGCATGAGGAAAAGAAAAACCGTCTGGTGCTGTCCGTTTTTGCAAGGGAGATCAGCTTTGTGGAAGAAGAAAATGATAAGGTGAAAAGTAACCAGATCTATCTGGACGGTTATATCTGCAAGAATCCGGTATACCGCAGAACGCCTTTGGGGAGAGAGATTGCGGATATGCTGCTGGCGGTGAATCGGCCCTATGGGAAATCCGACTATATCCCCTGCATTTGCTGGGGAAGGAACGCCAGGTTTGCTTCCGGGTTTGAGGTGGGCGGCCATGTGCAGATCTGGGGGCGGATCCAGAGCAGGGAATATGTGAAAAAGCTGGAGGACGACACAGCCGAAAAGCGGGTTGCCTATGAGGTTTCTGTAAGTAAGCTGGAATATTTGGATGCTTAACTTGCAATTACTGCCAGTATGTAGTAGTATAAGGTAAATCCGGCAAGGTGCAGGAGGGCTGCAGGTCATATGGATTTGCAGCAGGCATTGCCGGGAAAGCGGGGGTGCTGAATGGATAAAAAATATATACATATATATTGCGGTACAGGCGGAGGAAAATCTTCTGCTGCCATTGGTCAGGGCATCAAATCTGCCTGTGCGGGAAAGACGGTGTTTGTGGTTCAGTTTCTGAAGGGAAAAGCAGGTTCGGAGCTGGATTTTCTGAAACGTCTGGAGCCGGAGATCAAGCTGTTTTGCTTCGATAAATTCGAGGAGCAGTTTTCAGAGCTAACCCAGGAGGAGAAGCAGGAAGAGGTCATCAATATCCGCAACGGACTGAATTTTGCCAAAAAGGTGCTGGTGACTTCGGAGTGCGATGTGCTGATCCTGGACGAGATCCTGGGGCTGCCCCAGAAGGGGATCATCTCTGTGGAGGAGATCCTGCCTCTGATCCAGGCAGTGGGGGACGGGGTTGAACTGATCATGACCGGAACTAAACGGTGCCGGGAGCTTTGGCCCTATGTGGATGAAGTGACGGAAATGCAGACGGTCCATCAGTCCCTGGAGTCCTTGGAGGGAATTTGACAGGAAATTTATTGACAACTGAATTATGGAATGCTATAGTAAATGTGCTTAATGATAGAGGTTGCGTGTTTCATGAGTAATTGGCCAGATGTGTTCAGGCACGGCAGAAGGTCAGGGAAAGGGGAAGACGCCGAAAGGATGCAGAGCCTGAAAACTGTATGCTTGGGCGCAGGGTGAAGAACTCTGTGACTGTCATCGTTTAGATGGGGCGCTATCGGAAGAAGATTACTTTAGGATTCTTTAGGTGGATGCGCAGGTATCCACCTTTTTTTGTAAGGAGGTTTGTATTATGGCAGTATTTCAAGGGGCTGGTGTGGCCATTGTTACACCGATGCAGGAAGACGGAGCGGTAAATTTTGACAAGCTGGGGGAGCTTCTGGAGGAGCAGATCGCAGGGGGAACGGATGCCATCATCATCTGCGGAACTACGGGGGAGTCTTCCACCCTGACCCATGAGGAGCATCTGGAAGTGATCCGGTACACCATTGACAAGGTGGCAAAACGGATCCCTGTGGTGGCAGGTACTGGTTCGAATTGTACAGACACAGCGGTTTATCTGTCTCAGGAAGCAGAGAAGTACGGCGCAGACGGGCTGCTTTTGGTGACGCCCTACTATAATAAGGCCACTCAGAAAGGGCTGAAGCTGCATTTTGGCAAGATTGCCAATTCGGTAAAGATCCCGGTGATCCTTTATAATGTGCCCAGCAGAACCGGCACGAACATTTTGCCGGAGACTGCAGTATGGCTGGCAGAGCATGTGGAGAACATTGTGGGTATCAAAGAAGCCAGTGGAAATATTTCTCAGGTGGCAAAACTGATGAGCCTGGCGAAGGGGAAAATCGATCTGTATTCCGGAAATGATGACCAGATCGTTCCCATCATGTCCCTTGGGGGCAAGGGCGTGATCTCTGTTCTGTCCAATGTGGCTCCCAGGCAGACTCACGAGATCGTGGCGTCCTATCTGGCAGGAGATGTAGAGCGAAGCCGTCAGCTGCAGCTGGAGGCAGTTGAGCTGATCGATGCTCTGTTTTGTGAGGTGAATCCCATTCCGGTAAAGACTGCTCTGAATCTTATGGGAAAAAATGCAGGGCCCATGCGGGGACCGCTTTGTGAGATGGAAGAAAAGAATGTGGAGCGTCTGAAAGCTGCAATGAAGGGCTACGGTATCCTTTAAGTTTGGAAACAGGAAGAAGGAAAACAGAGAGGAAGGATCAGAAAAATGGTAAAGGTGATTTTAAGCGGCTGCAACGGCCATATGGGTCAGGTGATCTCGGAGATAGTGTCTAAGGATCCGGAGCTGACAGTGGCAGCAGGCATTGATGTTTATGATGAAGGAAAAAATCCTTATCCGGTGTTCCGATCATTTCAGGAATGCACAGAGGAGGGGGATGTGATTATTGATTTCTCTTCTCCCAAAGCCTTTGAAGGGATGATGGATTACAGTGTGGCCCATCAGGTTCCGGTGATCGTATGCACCACAGGATTAAGTGAGGCGCAGATTGGCCGGCTGGAGGAGGACAGTAAGAAAGTGGCTGTGCTCCGGTCTGCCAATATGTCCCTTGGTATTAACCTTTTGCTGAAGCTTCTGCAGGAGGCAGCCAAGACACTGGCTCCCGCAGGCTTTGACATCGAGATCGTGGAGAAGCATCATAATTTAAAGAAGGATGCGCCCAGCGGTACGGCACTGGCGCTGGCAGACAGTATCAACGAGGCCATGGACGGTCAGTATACCTATAAATATGACAGAAGCCAGGATTACCAGCCAAGAGAGAAGAAGGAGCTGGGCATCAGTTCCGTTCGGGGCGGCAATATTGTGGGAGTTCATGAGGTGCTCTTCGCCGGAACAGATGAGGTGATCGAGTTTACGCATACTGCCTATTCCAAGGCTGTTTTTGCAAAAGGTGCAGTTTGTGCTGCAAAATATCTTGCAGGAAAGCCGGCAGGCTATTATAATATGAGCGATGTGATCAATGGCTGAGAGCAGAGCAGAAGCTGCCTTGCATCTTGCCGGAAGAGAAAGTAACGGGATCGGTCAGGAATCAGGACAAGAAGGTTTTCCGGTCTTTTCGGGATGCTGCCGGAAAAATCAGTGAACCAGGAAGAAGGGAAAGCGGCTTCTTTTTCTCTTGACCCGGTCTTAGACTACAGGAAAAATGGGGGATCCCCCTGAGGAGTCAGAAGATGAAAAAAGTTGTGAAATTTGGCGGCAGTTCTCTGGCCAGTGCAGAGCAGATGAAAAAAGTCGCAGAGATTATCCATGCAGATGAGGGGAGAAGATTCGTGATCCCTTCCGCGCCGGGAAAGCGGTATTCCGATGATACAAAGGTGACAGACCTTTTGTACCGCTGCTATGATGCAGCGGCTGCCGGAGAAGACATTACGGAAAAGATGAAGGTCATTGAGGCCAGGTATCAGGAGATTATTGACGGATTGGGACTGGAGCTGAGTCTGGAGGACGAATTTACGGTTATAACCGATTATTTTCTGCGCCAGGCAGGCCGGGATTATGCAGCCTCCAGGGGGGAATACCTGAACGGAATTGTACTGGCTCAATATTTGGGGTATAAATTCATGGATGCCGCAGAGGTGGTTCTCTTCGATGATAAGGGAAACTTTGACAGTGAAGCAACCAACACGGTGATGAAGCAGCGGCTGAAAAATGCAGACAATGTGGTGATCCCCGGATTTTACGGTGCGATGCCTGACGGCAGCATCAAAACCTTCTCCAGAGGAGGATCCGATATTACCGGTTCCATTGTGGCAAGAGCAGTGCGGGCAGATGTGTATGAGAACTGGACGGATGTGTCCGGCGTGCTGGTGACAGATCCCCGCATTGTGGACAATCCGGAGCCTATAGAGACCATCACCTACAAGGAGCTTCGTGAGCTGGCTTATATGGGAGCCACAGTGCTTCATGAGGATGCTATTTTCCCGGTTCGTCAGGAGGGCATTCCCATCAACATCCGCAATACAAATCGCCCGGAGGATCCGGGTACGCTGATCGTGGAGAGCACCTGCCGTCAGCCCAAGTATATCATCACCGGTATTGCAGGAAAGAAAGGCTTCTGCGCGATTAATATTGAAAAAGAGATGATGAACAGCGAGGTGGGATTTGGCCGCAAGGTTTTGCAGGTCTTTGAGGAGAACGGTATTTCTTTTGAGCATACGCCCTCCGGTATCGACACCTTTACCGTGCTGGTACATCAGTCAGAATTTGTGGAGACAGAGCAGAAGGTGATCGCCGGACTGCATCGGGCAGTTCATCCGGATTCCATTGATCTGGAATCCAATCTGGCGTTGATCGCGATCGTGGGCCGGGGTATGAAGGCCACGAAGGGAACGGCAGGCCGGGTATTTTCCGCGCTGGCTCATGCGAATGTAAATATTAAGATGATCGATCAGGGCTCCAGTGAGTTAAACATCATCATCGGCGTTCGAAACGAGGACTTTGAAGCAGCAATACGGGCAATCTATGATATTTTTGTGACGATTCAGCTGTAGAGTACAGAAGCGGGAGGAGACTCCCTGATTAAAAAAGGCTGCTGCAAAATACGGATCCGGATAGAACTTCCGTGTGGTTTACCGGGGAAACAGGTTTGTTTTCCCGGTAAATCACCGGAAATCCTATGATCGGAGGTATTTTGCAGCAGCCTTTTCCATTTGGATGGTTCCGTATCCGCTTGCAAGAGCAGGCTGCCTTTTGCACGCAGGCTGCTCCTCTTTTGCATAATTGCTGCTGTGAAGGGCAGAGGTTTTATTCGATCACCTTGATCCATCCTTCTGGAGCTTCCAGACGGCCCATCTGAATACCGGTAAGGGTATCATAGAGCTTTTTGGTGACCGGTCCCATCTCGGTCATACCGCTGGGAAGGCAGATTTCTTTGCCGTGATCCACAATCTTGCCTACCGGAGAGATGACGGCAGCTGTACCGCAGAGGCCGCATTCGGCAAAATCTTTTACTTCTTCCATGTAAACTTCCCGCTCTTCCACTTCAAGACCCAGATATTCTTTTGCCACATAGACCAGGGAACGGCGGGTGATGGAAGGAAGAATACTGTCAGATTTAGGAGTAACTACTTTGCCGTCTCTGGTGACAAAGAGGAAGTTGGCGCCTCCGGTTTCCTCTACTTTGGTTCTGGTAGCTGCATCCAGATACATATTTTCGTCATAGCCCTGTCTGTGGGCATCCATAATAGCATACAGGCTCATGGCATAGTTTAATCCAGCCTTGATGTGGCCGGTGCCGTGGGGAGCTGCCCGGTCGTAGTCGCAGACACGGATGGTGATAGGCTTTACGCCGCCCTTGAAGTAAGGGCCAACGGGGGTTGTGAAAATACGGAACTGATATTCGCTGGCAGGTTTTACACCGATGACCGGATTGCTGCCGAACATATAAGGACGGATATAAAGGGTGGCACCGGAGCCGTAAGGCGGTACATAAGCGGCATTGGCTTTTACTACAGATACCACAGCCTCCACCCAACGGTCTTCCGGAAATACAGGCATTTCCAGACGCAGACAGGAGTCTTTCATCCGGGATGCATTCAGATCCGGCCGGAAGGTTACGATCTGTCCCTTTTCGGTGGTATAGGCTTTCAGGCCTTCGAAACAGGTCTGAGCGTACTGGAGTACGCCGGCACATTCATTGATCACTACATTGGAATCGGAGGTGAGAGTACCCTCATCCCAGGTACCGTCTTTATAATTTGCTACAAAGCGTTTGTCAGTCTGGACATAATTGAAGCCAAGGCTTGACCAGTCAATATTCTTTTTTTCCATAGTACAAAGGCTCCTTTTTATCTGATTTTACACAAGTTTATCACTGTAAATGGATGAAGTCAAGACTAGAAAAGCGGAAGATGAAGAGAAACCGTTTTGGAGAGCCGGGAAAGAGAGGGGGATTGACGGAGGCGGACGGCTCCATTATACTGGTTTTGAGACCGGAAAGCGGGAGAAACTAACCCGAGGCGGCAACCAGAAGAAACAGAGAGGCAGGGAAAAGGATGGAAAAGCGTCTGAGCTATGAGATCTTACAGTCAGATCTTCCGGCAACGGCAGAACAGATCTTGAGACGGCGTCTGGGGCTTTCCAGACATGAGATACGCAGGGCAAAATTCCGGCAGGATGGGATCTGCCTCAATGGCAGGCGGATCCGGGCAACAGCCCCTCTCCAGGCCGGTGATGTGCTGGAAGCGGTTTTAGAGGCAGAAGGCAGGGAACAGCGGCTCTCAGGAAAGCTGGAGTCTTTTTCCGGCGAGGAAGGCAGCAGACTGGAAATTCTCTATGAGGATGAGGATCTGCTGGTGCTGAATAAGCCCTCCGGTCTGGCTGTCCATCCAGGCCATGGACACTACCGGGATACCCTGGCAAATCAGCTGGCAGGATATTTTCAGGGAAGGGCAGCAGTACGCTGTATCGGGCGGCTGGATCTGGAAACTTCAGGAATCATGGTTTTAGGAAAAAGTCAGGCAGCAGCAGCCAGACTGTGGAAGAAGGGCAGTGTGAAAAAGGAATATTATGCGTTGGTGCGGGGGCATTTTGGACATCCGGAGGGAAGCATCTATCTTCCGCTTCGGAAACGGCCGGGAGCTCTGAACCAGATGGAAATTTCTTTGGAGGGACAGGAGGCAGTGACCCATTACCGCGTGATAGAGGAATATAGGACAGGTTCTCTGCTGGCTCTGCAGCTGGAGACAGGGCGCACTCATCAGATCCGGGTTCATATGGCGTCAGCAGGACATCCGCTGTATGGAGATGAGCTGTACGGAAGCGGCTGTGGGGAAGAGGGGCTGCAGAACGCAGGTTCCAACGGCAGAGCTGTACAGGAAACATTCGGGTATGAGAACCGGGAGGAGACGGCGGAGCGGGCTATTTCCAGGAGCGCTCTTCACTGCGGAAGGGTTTGGGTGCGTCGGCCTTTTGGCGGTCAGCTTTTAGAGATGACGGTGCCTCTTCCGGAGGATATGACCAGCCTGATGCAGGTGCTGTCCGGGGAATCAGGCTGAGGAACAGGTTACAGGATATAAGATCATGATACGCGTATTTGCGGGGAAACCTAATAAGGAGATGAACGGGATGAGAAGGAAAAGCATCTGGAGTATGTGTCTGGCGCTGGCCTTGTGGTGCAGCGCTCTTTCAGGAGGACAGGGAGCTTTAGGAGAAGAGACCGGGGAAGACCTTTTCATTGAGGAGGGGGAAGAGACGGTGATCCGCCAGGGAGAATCTCTGGAGGAGGTACAGGCCCGGGAACAGGAGGAGTCTGAGGCGGCCAGGCGGCAGGCAGAGTGGGAGGCGCAGATCCTGGCGGAGCAGAGCCTGCTTTTGGAGCCGGCCAGCGAGGAAGAGATCCAGAAGCATCTGGAGTATCTTACTTCCATGGACAGTCCCACAGGGTCAGATGGAGAGCTGATACTGGCAGATTATATTACCTGTACTATGGAGAGCTACGGATATACGGTTGCGCAGCAGAATTTTCATGAGGGATTTCTTAATGAGAATGGAGTGGATGCCCCGGGAATCAATGTGATCGCAGATCGGGGAGCGGATTCTCAGGAGCGTACCAATGAGATCTTTGTGATCGCCACCCACTATGATTCTAAGACCAATCCTTCTAAGGAAGATCCTCTTGCCAATGATAAGACAGGAACTGCCCTTTTGCTGGAGATGGCCAGAGTACTGTCTTTTGAGGAGACGGATACCGGCATCTGTTTTGCGTTTTTTTCCGGTGAGGAAGACGGGCTTTACGGTTCTGCCAGTTTTTCTGAGTTTTTGGAGAAGGAATTTGCAGAGCGGGTCAGCGGTCTGCTGTATGTGGAGCAGGTGGGGTATGAAGAGGAGGCGCCCTATGTGCTGCTGACATCGGATGGGCAGGAGAATTTTGTGGGTGATCTGGTGAGAGATACAGAGGGATCTTTTCTTTTGGTGCAGGAGCAGGGAACGGAAACGGAGGCCGGGGAGCTGAAGGATTTGGAGCGTGAAGGTGACTGGAGCTATGAGGCAGATCAGGATCACAGTCATCAGTCCTTCCAGAGGCTTGGGATACCTGCTGTTACTGTGACTCAGGATATCCGGGAACCAAAGGGAGGACTGACTGTGAACACGAAAAAGCTTCAGTATCTTGCGGAGCTTTTATCCGAGAGTACTGCTCAGATCATGCGTCCGTAGGAAACATGGCTTTTGAAGAGTTATTTTAATATTTTCAGATTATACTCTTTTTTTCCATAAGCGCTGCAGGCGTGATCCGTCTGCGCTTTCAGCAGGCGCAGATGCTGTTCCTTCCGGGAGAGCAGGCGCCGCTGTTCTTCCTGGATGGGATAATTTCCAAAGATACCGGAGAGTCTCAGCGTTGCAGCGTGGAAACTGTAGGAAAGACAGATTCCCAGCTTTTGGAAGTGATACAAAAGGAGGGCACCTGCCTTGTGGGTCTGGGCGGCCAGATAGTCCGGATGAATTCTGAAATAGAAAATCAGGCCGGCTGCTGTGGTGAGCAGTACTGCAAAAAATAGAGAATAAACAATAGTAGTTCTCATAATATTGACCTCCTTTTTAAAATTTTTACTTCTATTATCTGTATATTATAACTGAAAATAAGAATAGTCAATCTATTTAATAGAAAATTAATAGTTAATGTGTGCGATTCGGGCTGCCGCAGGGGACTGCGGCAGCTTCAGCGCCCTAAGGCGAAAGGATAGGAAGCAGAGACCATCAATAGAGCTGGAAGGTATTCGCCAGTTCCTGGATCTGATCCAGACATTTGCTGAAAAACATACGGTAGCTTTCACAAAAATAGTTTTCATAGCTGTCCAGTTGGGGATTGTAATCCCGATTGCGCTGACAGCCGCCTTTGCACATTTTGTAGTAGGCACAGCTTCGGCATCTGGCAGACAGCTTTTCTGAACGCTCAATAAAACCGATCTCATTTCGTTTCTCGTCCAGTTCTTGTCTGGAATTTTCGTTAAAATTACCCAGCAGATATTCATCCAGCATATAAAAATCGCAGGGATACACATTTCCGTTGGCCTCTGTGACATACTGTACGCTGCAGGTGCCGCACTGATCGCAGGAGGCGGGAAGGCGGCCGGCGGCAATTCCCACATAGTTTTCAAACTGCCGGACATAGGGGGCCTGTCCCCGCTTTACATCCTGGTACCACATCCGAAACAGCTGTATCAGGAATCGTCCATAGGCAGGAGGCGTCAGAGAAAAGCGGGTGGACTGGTGCCCCTCATCCAAGGGATCCAGACAGGCGATATACTGCTGGTACATCCAGCCTTTCTTTTTATAGAACGGATAGATTTTTTGAATTTCCCCGGCGATCTTTGGGGTGACTACCGTCAGGATGTTATAATCCACCCCGAAACGATCCATGCATTCTGCGGCGGCGCAGATTTTTCGGAAGGTTCCGTCTCCAGTGCTTGTACGGCGCAGAGCGTCATTTATAGGTTCCGTTCCATCCAGGGACAGTCCCACCAGGAAATGATTTTCCCGGAAAAAACGGCACCAGTTTTCATCGATCAGAAGGCCGTTGGTCTGGATCGCATTGTATACCGGGATCCCTTTCTTATTATATTGTCTTTGATATTCCAGCACTTTCTGAAAAAAAGGCAGTCCTGCCAGGGTGGGCTCTCCCCCCTGAAACATATAGTGAATGGCAGTATCTGCGGAAAGCATGGTTTTTCGTATTACATTTTTTAAAGTGCCTTCCGTCATCATACCGTAGGATTCCTGTTCTCTTTTGAAAGTTTCGTCTCGATAAAAACAGTAATCGCACCTCATGTTGCACATTCCGGAAGCGGGTTTGATCAATACTGAAACAGCTGGCATGAGTTTTTCTCCTTTTCCGTCAAAATTTATATCATTGTAACAGACTTCTGTGTTAAAGACTATGCAATTATTATAAATATCAATTTGAACAAAATAACTTTCCGTCACATTGTTTAAAACCAGATAACTTTCGCCAAAAAGTGTTCAAACTTATTGTTTCTCTGAGAATCGTATGCTATATTGAAGCTACCAAGAGTCAGAAACGGTTCTGACTGAAACAGGAACGAAGTTTAAGAAGGGAGAAACAAAATGAAAAAGCGTATTTTAAGTATGGGTGTGGCACTGGGATTAGCTGCAAGTCTTATGACCGGAATGGTAGCGCAGGCAGCAGACACATGGACGGTTACCTGTCCCTGGGCACCCTCCGGAGTAGCTGCCATGGTAAGCCAGCAGGCAGCAACAAAATCTACGGAATATTCTGAGGATCTGATCCTTGTGGCAGAGGCTGTGAAGGGTGATGCAGCAACCGTAAATACCTGGGTAGCCAGCCATCAGGCAGGGGATTCGGCACTGGTATTTGCAGGCGAGGGATTATTCTCTATCACACTTCCATTCTGGATCCTGCAAAGCTGCAGTTTGATTATGAGAATTTTGCATTTGTAGAAAATCTCTACTCTTCTGTTTTTGTACTGTCTGCTCAGTCCTCTCTGGAGCTGGACGGCATCGAAGCACTTCAGAAATATGTGGAGACCGGGGATACCATCAGCGTTGCAGTAAACGGTGCCACAAGCTCAGAGGCATTCTTGGCAGCAGCACTGTTCGGTTCCATGGAAGCTGGTTCCTTATGAGTCTGCCGCAGAGGCTGCTCAGGCAGTGGCAAAGGGAGAGACCAACTTTGCAGTATCCCATCAGTCCCAGATTTTGGAGACACAGCAGCAGGGAGATGTTACCATTGTCTGTGCATTTGATGAGAAGGCTCTGGAGAACGGTCCCTTTGCAGGCGTAGAAGGTGTTGGCGAATACGGTTATCCTTACTTCCGTAACCGCTGCTTCGTATTGGCTCCGGCAGGAACCGAAGAAGAGACAGTTGCATCTCTGAAGAAACTGTATGATGACATTCTTGCTGATGAGGAAGTAACTACCTGGCTGCAGGATACCATGCTTCTGGAAGTAGATACCATGTCTGAGGAAGATGTACAGGCACACATTGACAATGTAAAAGCGATTGTTGAAGAGTATAAGGATATTGTAGCCGGCTAATGGTTACAAGATAAAGGGCGACCGGCTGTTGTAAAATCCTGACATCGGTATTTTGCAGCAGCCGGTTTTTATCTTGTATTCCAGGAACAGGAAAGTGCGAACCATTTTCCGGAAAGATAACCCTTTTGGAGGAATGGAGGCGGAACTGCCGCTTTTGTTTCAGCAACAATGAATAACAGAGGGAGGAACTGTATTCCATGAAAGCATTAATTGAACGTTTAGATGCACGGCTGGACGCCATAGGAGAGCGGCTTGCCAAAAAGGATTTTGTGGTGCCGGTGGATTTGACGGCCGGGATCTTATTTTTTCTGTTCGGAGTATTCGTGCTGGCAGTTACACCTGCGCAGGTGACGATCTCTGATAAAGATGTAGTGAATGGCCGGGTATTTCCTGTCATGCTGATGGTGCTGATGATGATCTGCTGCGTATTTCTTATCGGAAAGGAAGTTTACCGTATGGTGCGCAAACAGCCATTGACCATAAAAACCATCAACCTTCTGGTGGAAGTGAAGGCTCTGATTATTTTCTGCATTCTGCTGGTTTCCTTTCTGATCTGCAAATATACGGAACGCTTTGTCATCGGTGCCGTTTTCTGCTGCCTTGGTTTTTTGGTATATTTCCGCTGCAAAAAGCCTGCGTATTATGCGATCACTGTAGCGCTTGCGGTAGCAATCTGGATGGCATTCCGCTACCTTTTAAAAGTAAACTTCTAAAGAGGGGAGAAAAACGTTATGATGGAATTTATTGGTCCTGCAGCGGGGCTTTTGTTTACGCTGCAAAATATTCTGTGGATTAATCTGGGCGTATTTATCGGTTCTGTTTTTGCTGCGATCCCGGGACTCAGCGTGATCCTCTGTGTGATCCTGTTTTTGCCGGTGACATACCGGCTCAGTGCGATCCCGGGGATGATGTTTCTGCTGGGGATTTACTGTGCAGGCGGATATGGAGGAAGTGTATCTGCGATTTTGATCAACACTCCCGGAACACCTCATGCGGCTGCTACCATGCTGGATGGCCATCCTCTGTCCAAAAAGGGACGGACAAAGGCAGCCTTAAAGATCGCGCTTTATGCTTCTACTTTCGGAGGTGTTTTCTCCGCGATCATGCTGCTGTTCTTAGGACCGCAGGTAGCACAGATCGCATCTCAGCTGGGAACAGCGGAATACTTTATGGTTTGTCTGTTCGGCCTTACCATCATTGCCGGAGTTTCCGGCAAGAGCATGATCAAGGGAATCATCGCAGCCTGCATTGGTCTTTTGATCTCCTGCATCGGTTCTGACCCCATGACCAGCTATGACCGCTATACCTTTGGCATTCCAAGACTGTATCTGGGACTGGACCTTGCGATCTGCCTTATCGGCCTTTTTGCACTGGTAGAGATCATGTCCAGAGCAGAAGATAAGAAGGAAGCCCTTCATGTGGACACCAAAAAGATGCTGGATGACGGAACTCTGACTCCGGATGAGAAGAAACGGATTCGTCTTCCTATTTTTATTTCCTCCCTTATCGGAGTGATGGTGGGTATCATTCCCGGAACCGGAGCTTCTGAGGCATCCTGGTTCAGCTATAATACTGCAAAAAATATGTCCAAGCACAAAGAAGAATTCGGGCATGGTTCTGTAGAGGGGATTGCGGCTGCGGAAGCTGCCAATAATGCAGTGACAGGCGCCACTTTGATTCCGCTGCTGACGCTGGGTATCCCGGGAGACGGAACTGTGGCGATCATGCTTTCAGCCCTGATGATCAATGGATTGAATCCAGGCCTTTCTCTGTTTACTACAGACGGAGATATTATGTATGCCATCATGCTGGGTCTGATCCTGGTGAATCTGTTCATGCTGCTGCAGGGCAAGCTGCTTACCAGACTTTTTGCAAAAGTTGTTTTAATTCCCAAGGAGATCCTTACCCCCATCATCGTGATTTTCTGTTTTGCAGGTGCTTACTCTGTCAATAAGAATTATTTCGATGTGGGTGTAACTCTGATCTTTGCCGTAATTGCATGGATCCTCCGCAAATTTGATATGCCGGCAGTTCCCATTCTTCTGGGGATGGTGCTTGGAAAGATGACGGAGACCAACTTCCGCCGTGCTCTGTTTATCTCTGACGGAAATCCCAAGATTTTCTTCAGCAGTGTGTACTGCCTGATTTTCCTGGGTCTGATCATCCTTGCAGTCGCAGCGATCATCCGTGGAAAAATGGTGGAAAAAAAGGCCGCTAATAAAGGAAAATAGAAAGCCAGATAAGGAGAAGAAATGACTATGAAACAGAAAAATATTATCTTTTATTTCAGCGATCAACAGCGTTGGGACACCTGCGGATGCTATGGACAGCCTCTTGACATCACACCCAATCTGGACCGGCTTGCATCAGAGGGAGTCCGTTTTGAAAATGCTTTTTCTCCCCAGCCGGTGTGCGGCCCCTGCCGGGCATTGTTCCAGACCGGGCGTTATCCCACAGAGACAGGCTGCTTCCGCAACAATATTATGCTTCCCTCCAACATTAAAACACTGGGCAGCTATATTGAGGAAGCCGGATACGAAACCGCATATGTTGGAAAATGGCATCTGGCAAGCGACGGTGAGCTGGAGAAGGCTCCCACCATTGACCATACCATCACAGCCATCCCCAGAGAGCTGAGAGGCGGCTATACCGGATACTGGAGAACTGCGGATGTTCTGGAGTTTACCTCCCACGGATATGATGGCTATGTGTTTGATGAAAATAATAACCGCATTGATTTTAAGGGATACCGCGCAGACTGCATCAATGATATGGCTATGGAATTTCTGGATGTGCGGGATCCGGAAAAGCCGTTCTTTATGACAGTTTCCCAGATTGAGCCCCATCATCAGAACGATCGGAAGCACTATGAAGGTTCGGATGGCTCAAAAGAAAAATATAAGGATTTTATTCTTCCGGAAGATCTGAAAGCGCTTGGCGGCAATGCTGCAGAGGAGTATCCGGACTATCTGGGCCAATGCGCAAGCCTGGATGAGAATCTGGGCCGCCTGGTGGATAAGCTGAAAGAAAAAGGTATCTATGAAGATACTGTCATTATTTATGCCTCTGACCACGGCTCGCATTTCCTTACCAGAAACCGGGATGAACATCTGAACGGATACGATGATTATAAGCGTTCCGGGCATGACGCATGTCTGAAGGTGCCGCTGATCATTTCCGGAGGTCCCTTTACCGGAGGGAAGGTTGTAACCGATCTGGTAAGTACGGAAAGCCTGCCCAAGACAATCCTGGCTCTGGCGGGAGTGGATGTGGGAGATGCAATGATCGGAGAAAATCTTCTTGACGTAGCGGAGCATAAGCTGGATAATAGAGAAAATCAGGTCTTTGCACAGATCTCAGAAAGCCGGGTAGGGCGCTGCATCCGTACCCCGGAATTTCTCTATGCGGTATATGCGCCGGGCATCAATGGAGGAGAAGCTGCTTCTTCTGATCATTATGCAGATGATTATCTTTATGATATGCGCAAAGATCCTTATCAGTTACAGAATGTGGTGGAAGATACTGCCTACGCAGAAATCAAAGCAGATCTCAGAGAACGACTGCTGACATGGATCGAAAAAGCAGAGGGATGCCGTCCGGTGATCACGGATTAAGGGCTGGCCTTTGCTGGGGGTCTGCCGGGGCAGTTCTTCCTGGATCTCAGAGGAGATAAGGAGAAGGCCATGGCAGGAAAAAAGACAGAAACGGTTTACCGATGGCTGACCGAATATATTGACGGTCATAAATTTTCCAGTAATTTAAAACTTCCTTCGGAGAATGCAATCCGTCAGAGACTGCATGTGGGGCGGGAAACCGTCCGCAGCGCTCTGGCACAGCTGGAGGAGGAAGGACTGATCTATAAGAAAAGAGGGAGCGGCACCTATATTAAAAAGGATGCCGCTCTTACCCGTGATCTGAATACCGGGGACGGGGACTGTAAAATAGGCCTGATGCTTCAGGGGCAGAACAGCAGTGCAAATTCCAGTCTCATTGACGGCATTGTGGATGGCCTGAAGCTTATTTCGCCCCAGCAGAAAACAGATTTAAATATTTTTCTTACAGATAATAAATTCTCCAATGAGCGCCGCTGCCTTCAGACCGTGGCATCCCAGAATTTTAAGGGGTTTATTATTGACGGAGTAAAGGCCAGCTTTATAAACCCTAATTTAGACTGCTATCAGGACATTTATCAGAAACGGATACCGGTGATCTTTTATAACAACTATTATAAAGAGGTGCCCTATCCCAAGGTGATCGTAAATGACAGCAAATGCGCAGATCTTCTGGTTCAGCTTCTGGTGCAGGCAGGGCACAGGAGAATTGCAGGTATTTTTGTTTACGACAATTATCAGAGTGTGGAAAAATTTCACGGCATGGTGCGGGCAATGCGCAACTACGGGGTGGAATTTCAGGATGATTACGTCAAATGGTGTGTTTCAGATGAAGCCTTTGACGAAAGCTATGCCAGGGTCATTCACCAGTTTTTGCGAAAGCTTCCTCACTGTACGGCCATTATCTGCTGCAACTATCTGATCTACCGGCTGGTGAAAAAAGCGCTGGAACAGCATGGGAAAAAAATACCGGAGGACTATTCTGTGGTCTGCTTTGATTATTCCGGCAGTGATCTGAAACAGGAAAATGTCACCTGTTCCATCAGCCAGGGATACAAGGCCGGATTGAAGCTGGCAGAAAATTTAATGAAGATGATCCAGCGAAAAGAATGTTCCGGAGCCAGGTATTCCTGTATGCTGGAGCCGGAGATCCATCTGGGAACTTCGATACGAAGGGTTTATTAGAGACTGCTGCATCATGTATTTTGCAGCAGCTTTCTGCAAATATTTACGAAAAGACGAGAGAGGAGCCATTGCCATGCCAGTATTTGATTTTTCCAATACCCCGGATACAAAAATAAAGGGGGAGTGTACCTATACCATTTTTCGTTCCAATGAGACAGAGGCCACAGCAGAAAAGCCGATATTGATTCTGGATAATAAGAGCCGTCAGTGGAAGCATCATTCCTGGGGGATCTTTATCAATCCTATCAAGGGAACTGCGTTTGAATTTAAGGAGGAGGAAGGGAAGATCCTGGCAGATATCCTGCAGGTGGATGCCAGATTTGTCAGCCTTCTGAAATGGTTGGGAGAAAATCATATTCAGGTGCGTTTGTCCGGGGAAAACAGAGAAGAAGGATATGCGGTTTACCGGATACGGGAGATGGCTTTTGGAGGGGGAACCAAGCTGTCTGCGGAGGATGGGTTTCTCCAGTATATGATCGGCCGGCTGATGGCCAGCAGTGCCCCGGAGGCAGAGGAGGACGAGGAAGAGGGAGAAGAGCAGGGGGATGAGATGAAGCTTACCAGCCTTCAGAGCATCACAGACTTTATGACCTGCGCCGGACGCACCCTGCCGGATAATATCCGCCTGTGGGCCAGAAGAAATCTGGCAGTGGCCCGCTCCAATGAGGTATCTTTGGAGGAGCGGAGGCATGCTCAGCGGGCTCTGTCCATTATGATGAATATCCAGTGGAAAAGCAATTATTTTGAGTCTATTGATCCGAAGGAGGCCAGAAGGATCCTGGATGAGGAACTTTACGGTATGGAGCGGGTGAAGCAGCGGATCATGGAGACCATTATCCAGATCAACCGGACCCACACCCTTCCGGCCTACGGACTTTTGCTGGTGGGACCGGCAGGTACGGGTAAATCCCAGATTGCCTATGCAGTGGCCCGGATCTTGAAGCTGCCCTGGACCACACTGGATATGAGTTCCATCAACGATCCGGAGCAGCTTACCGGAAGCTCCAGGGTCTATGCCAACGCAAAGCCGGGGATCATTATGGAAGCCTTCTCCATGGCCGGGGAATCTAATTTGGTGTTTATCATCAATGAACTGGATAAGGCTGCCTCCGGAAAGGGGAGCGGCAATCCTGCGGATGTGCTGCTGACGCTGCTGGACAATCTGGGCTTTACGGATAACTATATGGAGTGTATGGTGCCTACAGTGGGAGTGTATCCCATTGCTACAGCCAATGACAAGAGTCAGATCAGTGCGCCCCTCATGTCCCGGTTTGCTGTGATCGAGATCCCGGATTATACAGGGGAGGAGAAGAAGATCATCTTTTCCCGATTTGCGCTCCCCAAGGTATTAAAACGGATGGGGCTGCAGGAACAGGAATGTATTGTAACAGAAGAAGGCCTGGAGGCGGTGGTGGAGATCTATTCAGAAACCTCCGGTATCCGGGATCTGGAGCAGGCTGCAGAGCATATGGCTGCCAATGCGCTGTATCAGATTGAGGTGGAGAAGACCCCCCGGGTGATATTTGACAGGGAGGCAGTGAGATCTCTGCTGCTGTAAAGGGACAGGAGAAAAGCCGGTTCTTTGGAAGAAAACGGGAGATGGTGCAAAAGCCTCCGGGCTTGGTATTTTGCACCATCTCCTGTTTGATTTTTTGATAGGACTGGTGCAGAAAAAACTTGACTTCTGCAGAAAAAACTTTTATACTTTAACAGGATGAACTTTAATAAATAAAAGTACAAAAGTATTAAAGCGCAGGAGGAGAGAAAAATGGTGATCAAGATTGGGATGCTGACTGTATTTTTTGCTGTAATGGTGGCAATTGGCATCTATTGTCGGAAGCAGGCGGGAGATGTGAATGGTTTTGTGCTGGGCGGTCGGTCGGTGGGCCCCTGGCTTACTGCTTTTGCCTATGGAACCTCTTATTTTTCTGCGGTGATTTTTGTGGGATATGCGGGACAGTTTGGCTGGCGTTTCGGCATTGCGTCCACCTGGATCGGTCTGGGAAATGCCATGCTTGGCTCCCTTCTGGCCTGGACGGTTCTGGGCCGCCGAACCAGAATCATGAGCCAGCACTTAAATTCAGCTACTATGCCGGAGTTTTTCGGAGCCAGGTTTGACAGTAAGGCCTTAAAGATAGGCGCTTCTGTGATTGTATTTATTTTTCTGATTCCCTATACCGCATCTTTGTACAATGGCCTTTCCCGGCTTTTCGGTATGGCTTTTGATATTGATTATACGGTGTGCATTATTCTTATGGCGGTGCTCACCGGCGTGTATGTGGTAGCGGGAGGGTATATGGCCACGGCGATCAATGATTTCATTCAGGGAATTATCATGCTGGTGGGTATTGTTCTGGTGATCGCAGCAGTTTTAAACAGTCAGGGCGGTTTTTTGGCAGCCCTGGAAGGGCTGGCCCGGGTGAGGGATGAGTCGGTGAGTACCGTTCCCGGAGTCTTCGCCTCCTTTTTCGGCCCGGATCCTTTGAATCTTTTGGGCGTGGTGGTGCTCACCTCTCTGGGCACCTGGGGGCTCCCTCAGATGGTGCAGAAATTTTATGCCATTAAAAATGAGGAATCGATTAAAAAAGGAACCATTATCTCCACCCTGTTTGCGGTGGTGGTGGCAGGCGGCTGCTATTTTCTGGGAGGATTTGGACGGCTCTTTTCGGATCAGATCGACCTGACAGCAGGAGGCTATGACAGCATTATTCCCGCCATGCTTTCCGGGCTGTCCCCTCTGATGATTGCATTGGTGGTGATCCTGGTGCTGTCTGCCTCTATGTCCACCTTATCTTCCCTGGTGCTGGCATCCAGCTCTACCCTGACCATTGATTTTCTCAAAGACAATTTGATAAAAGACATGGATGAGAAAAAACAGGTGGGCCTGATGCGGATCCTGATCGTGGTGTTTATTGCCATCTCCGTGGTAATTGCCATTATCCAGTACAAAAGCTCTGTTACCTTCATCGCTCAGCTGATGGGGATCTCCTGGGGAGCGCTCTCCGGCGCTTTTCTGGCACCGTTCCTGTATGGGCTGTACTGGAAAAAGACCACAAAGGCAGCCTGCTGGGTGAGTTTTGTATTCGGATCCGGTATTATGATCCTGAACATGGTAAATAAGAGCCTGTTTCCGGCGTTTCTTCAGTCTCCCATCAACTGCGGTGCCTTTGCCATGCTTTCCGGGCTGGTGCTGGTGCCGATGGTGAGCCTGTTTACAGCAAAGCCGGATCAAAAGATGGTGGAGGATGCCTTTGCCTGCTACAATAAGACGGTAAGTGTATATCAGAAAACCACACTGGGAAATTAGGCGCAGAATGCAGAAACGTGTATGGGAAGAACACAGGACAGAAGTTTGCCCTTTTGTATTTCGAAAAACGAAAATGTCCTGTTTGATTTAAGGAGGAGCTTGCAATGGAAGAACAGATTGCCGGGCAAGGGCAGATTGTGGACTTTCACACCCACACCTTTCCGGATAAGATGGCAGCGGCAGCATTGGAGAAGCTGGGAAACAGTTTTGCGATAGAGAATTGCACAGATGGGACTGCCGGGGGACTGCTCTCTTCTATGAGGGAGGCGAGGATCGGAAGATCTGTGGTGCTCCCGGTGGTGACATCTCCTGCCAGCACCCCCAAGATCAATGATTTTGCAGCAGCTGTCAATGAGAAGTTGGGGAAACGGGGGTATTTTTCCTTTGGAGGAATACATCCGGATTACCCGGACTATAGACAGGAGCTAAAAAGGATCCAGAGACTGGGATTAAAAGGCATCAAACTGCATCCGGCTTATCAGGCCTGCAATATGGACGATATTCGCTATCTTCGGATTTTGGAGGAGGCTGCTTCTCTGGGGCTGGTGGTTGTGTACCATGCCGGTATAGACGGAGGACTGCCGGAGCCGGTGTATGCGGATGTAAAGATGGCGCTGCATGTGATCGACACCATCGGATATGAAAACATAGTACTGGCCCACATGGGGGGATGGGAGCAGTGGCAGATGGCAGAGCAGTATCTCTGCGGAGCAAAGGTTTACTTTGACACTGCCGCCTGCATTGGTTTTATGGAGCCGAGACCTTCCGTTCCGGGGGCGAAGAGAAGACGCCTGATGGAGCAGGGACAGCTGTCCCGGATGATCAGAAAGCACGGCCCGGAGCATGTGCTGTTTGGAACGGACAGTCCCTGGACCGATCAGAAGAAAGCCCTGGAACTTTTTGAGACGCTGGATCTGACCAGGGAGGAAAAAAGGCTGGTGCTGGGAGAAAATGCCAGGAGACTGCTGCAGGGGTGAGAAATGCAGAAAAGAGAAGATAAAAAATAAGGGGATTGCAAAATAAGGGCTCCGGTGGATGTCCGGGATGTTTTTCTCGGAAAATATGTTAGTTTTCTGAGAAAAATCAATCGGAAGGGTATCGCCGGAGATATTTTGCAATATCCCCATTGGAAATTGAAACGGTTATTTCTTTTTTTCAATAAAGCCTTCTCCAAATACTTCGCTGGTCTCTGTGATCATAATAAAAGCATTGTGGTCCAGTTCATGGACCGTGTTGGTGATCAGATAAGTCTGGGATTTGGAGCAGGCGCACAGGAGAACATCCCGTTGGTCTTTGGTGTAGGTGCCCATGGCTTTGATCAGAGTGGAACCCCGGTCGGTCATTTTTCCGATCTGATCCGCCAGAGCCTGCCCATGGGTGGTAATGATGATTAATAGCTTTCCAGCGCCCATACCGTAGAGGATCTTGTCCAGTACCAGGGAAGTGACAAAGGAGGAGGCCAGGCCATACAGCACCGCATCAATATTTTTGAAGACCGGCCATCCTAAGAGGATTACCAGGAAGTCGCTGATCATGGTGACCAGTCCAAAGGAAAAGTGGGGATGGCGCACCTTGATGGTCATGATCAAAAAGTCCATGCCTCCTGAGCTGCTGCCTCTCATATAAAAGAAGGCCATTCCGGCACCGATGCACAGGCCGGAATACAAAGCTGCCATAAAGGGACTGCCGGTGTATGGCTGAGTATAGGGAAACAGCACATCCAGAAAAATTGTGGAGATGATCATGGAACGGGCAGTTTTAAACAAAAAGGTTTTTCCCACCACCTTATAGCTGATCAGAACCAGGGGAACATTCAGGAGAAGGTTCATAAGACCAATGGGAAGTCCCCAGAGATAATTGCTGATAAGAGCCAGGCCAGAGATCCCTCCGGGAGCGAAATCAGCAGTGGAAGCAAAGCTGTAAATTCCCATGGCGAATAAGATGCTCCCGATGATATCGCAAAGCAGATCGATCAGAAAGGTTTTTCGTTTTTGCGCAGTGTTTGACAATGAAGCCACCTCCTAAATTTTAAAAGATCGTAGTAATAATCTGAGAAGAATGTCCGCAGCAGGCCGCAGCGATTTTTGCAGCCTCTGAAAGTGTCTGGGTATCCGCCTGATTCCATACCGGGATCACAGAAGGATATCCATATTTTTTGCCTAAAGGATCCAGATAATACTTTTTCATCAGGGATCCCAGAAGCTTGGGGGTGATCGGTTGGGAAGAAAGCTCCTCTTCACAGGAAAACGTCTGGTGAAAATCAGAAGAGGGAGAGGCTCCTTCCAGAAGTTCCCACCGATGACAGCATTTTCCCAAAGGCTGTCCCAAAGAGGAGAGGCCGTATACGGCAAGGATCAGATCTGTACAGTCCGGGATCACCGGTTCCCAGGGAGCCGGTACTTTTGCCGGAAGCCGTTTGGAACCGTCAGCTTCTATCAAAACCACATCCATTTTCGGGTACAGCGTCCAAAATAATTCAGGATCAGGAGGGCCGCACTTGATCCAGCCCTCCTGCCGTACAGGAGGAGCTGCGGGTGTTCCCAGAAATACAGGATTTCTTTTGGAAACAGGGATGGGGGAATGCTGGTTTTGGGGCATTCCCTCTTTCCGGAGAGAGGGAACCCGCTCAGCTTCCGGCAGAAACATATGGGTGGTGGTAGTGACCATCACCTGGAGTCCCTGTTGGATGCATTCCTGCATAAGCTGCATCAGAAGTGTGGTTTTTCCTCCCGCTCCCACTGCTGCGATGGTCAGAGGCGAAGCTTTCCCTGAGACTTCAGGACAGGGATATGGGGAACGTTTCAGCACGGTTTCACGGCAGGTATCCTCTGGAAAACGGTTCAGGCTGCAGATACCCTGGGTGCGATTGCTGGAATGGTGCAGCGAAAAAGCAGTTTCGCATTTCTGCTGCAGGAATGGCAGCAGCCTGTGGGAAAATTCGGTGGCTTCCTGCCAGACTTGGTTGGAAAAAAATAAATAATGCATAAGTTCCTCTAAAATGAATCTTTCCGATAACATCCGGCCAATGGTTTCATTTACCATGATCCGGGATGGCAAGCTTTTTACTGCTGCAGACGATCCAGAAATAAAAGTCCCTCCAGTACAGAGCCGGCTATGCACCGGGCCTTATCGGAGATAGTGAAGCAGTTTTTATATTCAGTGTCCCTTGGATCGATATCTGCAATTTTGAATCCTTTTGTCACTGGATAGTCCTCCCGGATCATGCCGCGCAGCAGGCCGGTGAGGGTGGCGGTGACAGGGATCCTTTTTTCCCTGTCTGCATGAGGCAGGATCCAGGCGATCACCTGGCCCTGGTCTACATGATCCCCAATTTGAACCAGAGGATGGATCCGTCCGGCTTCGGGTGCATGGATCACCCGCTCTTTTCCATAGCCTCCGATCAGGCCCGGAATACCGGTATTGGAAGCTGCCTGTCCGCGGGTAATGATCCTGCCGAGATTATGGCCGCGTTTTGTCTCAATTACCAGATCCACATCCGTCCCGGCGGTGAAGCCGGGGCCCAGCGCAATGGTTTTATCTGCCATATTCCTGGAGGTGCCCAGGTTTCGCTTGGCAAGGATCCCGTCGATCAGGGCCCATGGACGCACTTCTTTTAAAATCCTGCAGGTCTCATCTATGAGAAGGGCCGCCTGCCCCTGAGACATGATCTGTCTGGCCTGGCTGAAATCCTGTGCCAGTCGGCAGGTGATGCCTTCGATGGAGGCGGTCTGGTCATATACTGCTTCTGAGAAGGCTACCTGACGCCGGATGGCAGAAGGATGGGCGGTTTCCAGTACCAGAACCGGAAAACCGCAGCGCACCAGCCGATGAATGGTGCCGCTGGCAAGATCGCCGCCGCCTCTTACAATGATTAATTTATCGTTTGGAAAACACATAAAACTTCCCCCAATATTTTTATGATGATAGGATCCCCATAAAAAAGACAATAGCCGGTATCACAATCAAGGCTCATGGTCTTTTGCACACGGATGCTACTATCATACCGTGAAACCGCTTTTTTTTCAATCCTAGCCACAGAGAAAAAGATATGTTAGAATAGAAAAAAGATAATGGGAAATAAAGTGACGAAAAAGGGAAGTGAGGATCTTTTCATGATTAAAAATATTGTGTTTGATATGGGAAATGTGCTGGTGAAGTACAATGGAAGAAAGGTCTGCGAACATTATCTGAAAAATGAGGAAGATCTGCAGCAGGTTCACACCGGAGTGTTCGTCACACCGGAATGGGTGATGCTGGATATGGGACTTCTGACAGATGAACAGGCGCTGAAGCAGATGTGCAGCCGTCTTCCAGAGCGTCTGCATGAAGCAGCGGCTCTTTGTCTGCGGGATTGGGACAAATACAATATGTGGCCCATAGAAGAGATGGAACCTCTGATACGGGAGCTGAAGGCAAAAGGATTTGGATTGTATGTGTGTTCCAATGCGGCGATACGGTTGAAAGATATTTACTGGGAATTGTTCCCGGCAGTGGAGTGCTTTGACGGGGTATTATTTTCAGCGGAAGTAAAGTGTATGAAACCTCAGAAAGAAATGTATGAGCATCTGTTTGAACATTTTCATCTAAAACCGGAAGAGTGCTATTTTGTGGACGATCTGCCTGTAAATATCGAAGGGGGAAGAGCCTGCGGCATGGACGGTTATTGTTTCGCAGATGGGGACGTGGCAAAGCTGCGGGAGGCGCTTTTGAAGCTGTGACGTGGCAAAACGGAAGGGAAAGTGACCGGGATGTATGTGGAGAAGGATTATATTATGCGGATCATCCACGAGGTGATCCGCACACTGTTTAAGCTGCTGTGCAATGCAGATATCGACAGTCCTGAGAAAGACAGGCTTCCGCCTGAGGTGGAGGCAGCTTTTGAACCATGGAAAAGGATGATCGACTCGGGCCAGATCAACGAGGCGGAAAATCTGCTGGTGGACGGGCGGGATCAAAACAGCCGGTGCGATTTTCTCTGCGCGCTTCTGTTTTATGAGTATCTGAACCAGAAGGATGAAAGCTTTTTAAAAGCGCATCAGTATACCCGGGAGGAGATCCGGGAGGGGCTGAGAGATGCGGTTTATTTTTTTGGCTATGAAAGCATGATGGAAGCATTTCTGGAAGACCTGGGGGAAACAGAGGATGAAAAACAGTTATAGTAATTAAGAGAATGATTATACAACAAATAATGAGACAGAAATAAGAAAGCGGGGGTTTTTATGAAAAAACTATTGAAAAACGGTTGGGTAGTAACCGGAAATGGAGTAAAAAAGCAGGATATTCTTCTGGATGGAGAACGAATCGCAGCTATGGGAAGCCTTACGGAGGAGGCAGATGAGGTGGTGGATCTGACAGGAAAGTATGTGTTTCCCGGATTCATTGACGGACATACGCATTTTGACCTTGAGGTGTCCGGCACTGTAACTGCGGATGATTTTGCTACTGGAACCAGAGCGGCGTTGGCAGGCGGAACCACGGTGATCATTGACTTTGCCACTCAGAATAAGGGAGAGTCGCTGAAGGAGGCTTATGAGAACTGGGAGAAAAAGGCGGCCAAGGGCTGTTCCTGTGATTACGGTTTTCATATGGCGATCTCAGACTGGAATGATCAGGTAAAAGAAGAGATCCGGGATATGGTGGAGCAGGGGATCACCAGCTTCAAGCTGTACATGACCTATCCTGCCATGCGGCTGGATGACGGACAGCTCTGGGAGGTGATCAAGGAGCTGAAAAAATACGGATGCTTTGCAGGTGTACACTGTGAGAATGCGGATCTCATTGATGCCAATATCCGTCTGGCAAAGGCGGAGGGACATCTGGGACCGGAGAACCATCCCAAGGTGCGGCCGGCAGAGCTGGAGGCAGAGGCGGTGCACCGGCTGATGGTGATCGCCAACCAGGCGAAGGCGCCTGTTATGGTGGTACATACGACAGGAAAACTGGCGCTGGAAGAGATCAGGCATGCCAGAGAGAACGGGCAGGTGGTGTATGCAGAGACCTGTCCTCAGTATCTTCTTCTGGATGAAACGGTGTTTGAAAAACCGGATTTTGAAGCTGCAAAATATATTTGCTCTCCGCCCATGAGGGGAAAAGAAAATCAGGAAGAGCTGTGGAAAGCCATCGAAAAGGGAGAGATCGATACCATTGCCACGGATCACTGCAGTTTTACCATGGAGCAAAAGCGGATGGGAGAAGAGGATTTCTCCAAAATACCAAATGGAATGCCGGGTGTGGAAAACAGAGGGGAACTTCTGTTTCAGTACGGAGTGCTGGAGAAACGCATTACTCCGGAACGGATGTGCCAGGTGCTTGCGGAGAATCCTGCGAAGCTGTACGGACTGTATCCCAAGAAGGGGATTCTGGCGCCGGGCAGCGATGGGGATATTGTAGTTTTCAATCCGGAGAAGCCTTCTGTTATTACCGCAGCAACGCAGCACTATAACATGGATTACTCTCCCTATGAAGGTTTTTCACTGGAGGGGAGTATCGAGCAGGTTTATCTTCGTGGACAGCTGGCAGTGCAGAATGGAGAGATCCTTCTGGAAAAAGAAGGCAAATATCTGAAGCGGGGCCTGCCGGCTTATGAAAGAGAGGAGCAGAACTGAGAGAACGGGCAGGGATAAGGCCGGCAGTATGGACCGTGCAGCCGGGGATGCGGCAAAAGATCTCCGGCGGTATCCTTTCGGGTGATTTTTCTGTGAAAAACACATGGGAAATCCATGGGGATCTGTATTTTGTGACACCCAAGGGAGGATTGCTTCCCGGACACCAATGCCGTTTCAGAACAGAAATTTTGGGAAAACAAGGAGAAAACCATGAGAATTGAAAATGAAGAAAAATATATCGACTATATTCTGGATGTGACTTCCCGGCTGCTGGCAGTGGACAGTCCCAGCGGTTACACAGAAGATGCAGCGGAGTTTGTGAAAAATGAATTTATTTCTCTGGGCTATCAGCCGGAGCTGACGAAAAAAGGAGGCGTGCTGGTAAGTCTGGGAGGTATTGACACAGCCAATGCGATTCTTCTGGAAGCCCATGTGGATACCCTGGGAGCCATGGTTGCGGAAATAAAGCCCAATGGAAATCTGCGCCTTACCAATATCGGAGGGATGAATGCCAATAATGCGGAGGCAGAAAATTGCAGGGTCATGACGCGCTTTGACGGAGTATATGAGGGAACTTTCCAGATGAACAATGCTTCTATCCATGTAAACGGAGAGTACAGTAAAACAGAGCGGAATTATGACACCATGGAGCTGGTGCTGGATGAACGGGTGGAATCAAAAGAAGATACAGAGAAGCTGGGCATCCGTCCTGGGGATTTTGTCTGTTTTGATCCGCGGACCAGAATTACGGAAAAAGGCTATATTAAGAGCCGTTTTTTGGATGATAAGCTGAGTGTGGGGATCCTGCTGGGGTTTGCCAAGTATCTTCAGGAAGAAAACATCTGCCAGGAACGGGCAGTTTATGTGCATATAACGGTGTATGAGGAGGTGGGACACGGTGGCTCTGCCTCTGTGCCGGAGGGCGTGACAGAGGCGATCTCTGTGGATATGGGCTGTGTGGGAGACGGACTTCAGTGCCGGGAGCACCAGGTTTCCATTTGTGCCAAAGACAGCGGGGGCCCCTATGATTATCAGGTGGTTACCGGACTGGTTCAGGCAGCGAAGCGTATGGAGGCAGATTATGCAGTGGATGTGTATCCCCACTATGGCTCTGACGTGGAGGCTACTCTCCGGGCAGGATATGATATCAGGCATGGACTGATCGGTGCCGGAGTTTATGCCTCCCATGGTTATGAAAGAAGCCATCGGGATGGGGTGAAAAATACCTGGCGGGTTTTGGCAGGATACTGCGCAGAATAAAAGAAGGCCAAAATAGAAACAGAATGCCGTCACTTGTGCAGATGAGTCCAGGCGGGATCTGATTTAATAAAAATGGGCTGCTGCAAAATATGATCGGCAGTATCTTTTCGGATGATATCCATTTGAAAACGAAAAGTTTTCCGGGGAAGCTTCTCCGAAAATCTGCCAGGATCTGTATCTGCAGCAGCCTCCTGCTTTATGTTTCATAATCTTCGATATACTTTTGCAGCTTTGGAAAGGCACCTTTATAGATGAGGGAAAGCAGTTTGTCCAGATGCCGCAGGGCAGTCTGAAGTTCTTCTGAAGTGATCAGACCATCTCTAAGAGCATCTGCCATCTCATCCAGATCTACCACTCTTACAAAGCCATCAGGGTAAATGATCACATCTGCCAGAAGATCGGTAAACACATAGGTGTTTGCAGCCGGATCATAGGTGTGGGAGATAATATCACAGTACCAGCTGATCAGCTGATCATCATGGTCATAAAATTTGCTTACCTTAAAACCTCTTTCGAGAAAGTAGCAGGAATATCCATGATGCAGAGTTTTTTTCGGATGAAGGGTGTTCCATTTGGTAATGATCACCTCTGAATCCTGATGCAGGATGATATCATCTTTCAGGAATACACACTCATTGGGAATAAGACGTTTTCGGTACAGTTTTAGATCCTCCATGGGAAGCCCTCCTTTGTGATGGGGAGAAGCAGCAGCCTGCCTTTCGTAAAGTGTTGGTATGATTATAGCAAAGGTTTTGTAAAAAGTCTATGAAAGTCTGGGAAGAAAGTGGACAAAAGACAGCACTTTTAAGTTATGTTTCCGCAGGTGGGTCAATGGCGGACCGGGGAGTGGAATGAGGTCTTCAGATTAAAAAGATAAAAATGAAAAAAGAAAAGCGGGGCACTGTCTTGTGCAGGAACCATATTGATGATAGAATAGAAAAATGATAAAACGATAAAATGAAAAAAGGAGTATGGGGATGAAGGTATTAAATTTTGGGTCTTTAAATGTAGACTATGTGTATTCAGTAGAACATATTGTACAGGGAGGGGAGACCATTTCCTCCTCTAAAATGGAAGTGTTCAGCGGCGGAAAAGGTCTGAATCAGTCTATCGCACTGGCAAAGGCAGGAGCGCCGGTATATCATGCAGGGCAGATCGGAGAGGATGGGGATATTCTTCTGGATACCTGTAAGGAGAACGGGGTGGATGTTACATATGTCCGGAAGCTGGATGCCAAGGGGGGCCACACCATCATTCAGGTGGATGCCAATGGACAGAACTGTATTATTCTTTATGGCGGAACCAATCAGATGATCACAAAAGAGTATGTGGATGAGGTACTGTCAAATTTTGAAAAGGATGATTACCTGATTTTACAGAACGAAATAAACCAGCTGGATTATATCATTGACCAGGCATATGAGAAGGGCATGAAGATTGTGTTGAATCCCTCTCCGTTTGACAGCAAGCTGAAGGCCTGTGATCTGACCAAGATTTATCTTTTTATGCTCAACGAGATTGAAGGAGAGCAGTTTACCGGATATTCCGATAAGGATGAGATACTGACCCATCTGGCAGAACAGTTCCCTGCGGCCCGCTTTGTGCTCACACTGGGAAGCGACGGTGCTGTTTATTATGACGGGAAAGAAAAGGTATTTCAGGATATTTTCAAGGTGAAAGCGGTAGACACTACAGCAGCGGGAGATACCTTTACAGGATTTTTCATTGCTTCTGTGATAGAGGGGGCTTCTGTGGCAGAGGCGCTGCGGACTGCAGCCAAGGCATCTTCCATTGCTGTTTCCCGTCATGGAGCAGCTCCCTCCATCCCAACTATGGAGGAGGTAAAGCAGGGATTAGCTGAGAGATAGATCAGGAAATGCGGGAAGGGGCAAGTCAGAAAGCACCCCGGGAACTGAAGTAGTGCGCTGCAGGAAAGAAGAGCAAAGGAAACGGATGGCAGATCAGCAGATGCCACCGGTTCTGAAAAGAAATAGTAAAGGAGATATTATGGTACAGGAAGCGATTGCAAAGCTGGTTCAGTATGGACTGGCAACAGGATTAATTGAGGAGGCAGACAGGCTGTATACTGCTAACCGTTTGCTGGAGATGTTGAAAATTGATTCTCTGGAAGAAGATGCAGAGGCAGCGATCATGAAGTTTGATCCAGCAGATCAGAGCATCGTCGGTGAGCTGGAGACGATTTTGAGTCAGCTGTGTGATTACGGTTATGAGGCTGGCCTGCTGGAAGAGAATACAGTGGGATACAGGGATCTGTTTGACACCAAGCTGATGGGAGCACTGGTGGACCGGCCTTCCAATATGATACGGAAATTTTATGACCTGTATGCAAAGAGTCCGGAGGAGGCAACTGATTACTATTACAAATTCAGCCAGGATACGGATTATATTCGTCGTTACCGAATTGTGAAAGATCGAAAGTGGATCGCGCCTACGGAGTATGGTGATCTGGATATTACCATCAATCTGTCCAAGCCGGAGAAGGATCCCAAGGCCATTGCTGCAGCCAAGCTGGCAAAACAGACATCCTATCCAAAATGCCTTCTGTGCCCGGAAAATGAAGGGTATGCCGGCCGCTTAAACCATCCGGCCAGAGAAAATCACAGAATTATCCCTGTGACTATTAATAACAGCAACTGGTTTTTCCAGTACTCTCCTTATGTTTACTACAATGAACACTGTATTGTGTTTAACAGTCAGCATGTGCCCATGAAGATCGAGCGGGCTACCTTTGGCAAGCTTCTTGATTTTGTGCGGCAGTTCCCCCATTATTTTGTGGGATCCAATGCAGATCTTCCTATTGTGGGAGGTTCCATTTTGACCCATGATCATTTCCAGGGAGGTCACTATGAGTTTGCCATGGCGAAGGCGCCAGTGGAGACAGAGGTCACGATTCCAGGCTTTGAAGATGTAAAGGCCGGTATTGTAAAATGGCCCATGTCTGTAATCCGTATCAGCAGTCCGGATACAGACCGTCTCATAGATCTGGCGGATAAGATCCTTTTGGCCTGGAGAGGCTACACCGATGAGGCGGCCTTCATCTACGCAGAGACAGAGGGAGAGCCTCACAACACCATTACCCCCATTGCCAGAAAACGGGGAGAGAATTTTGAGATGGATCTGGTGCTACGCAACAACATTACAACCAAGGAACATCCTCTGGGAGTCTACCATCCTCATGCAGAGCTGCATCACATCAAAAAGGAAAATATCGGCTTGATTGAGGTTATGGGACTGGCAGTTCTGCCCGCCCGGCTGAAGGATGAGGTGGAAGGATTAAAGACGGCCATCCTGGAAGGTAAGGATATCCGAAAAGACGAGGTTCTTGAGAAGCATGCAGACTGGGTGGATGAGATCAAGCAGAAATATCCCTCCATCACAGAGGAGAATGTGGAAAAGATTCTTCAGGATGAGATCGGCCTGGTATTTGCCAAGGTGTTGGAGCACGCAGGCGTTTATAAGCGGACACCGGAGGGCAAGGTTGCGTTTTTGCGGTTTGTGGAGAGTTTGTAAAAAAGCAGGGATCATGTAGACAGTATTTAAATAAGAGAATAATATGCTTTTTGTAAACAGTTGTGTGGTTTGAAACACAGAAGACAAAAATAAAAGCAGGGAAATCAAGAAAGAGCTGAGAATTTGAGGGATTCTTGGCTCTTTTAGTATCTGCTTTTTGATTACAGAACCAAGGTATTTAAATTTGAGGAAGGTTTTTTGTATCAGAACGTTATTTTGAGAGGCTATCTTGCATCTTTAGTGATTGTAGTTTTGCACAAAAAACGAGAAAAAAATTGTGAATAATGTCAAAGTTTAAAGTTGATGTTGAAATTTATCATATAAATGTTATAATAAACGCATCAGATATATCAGTTGTATAAAAATAAGAGATGCCAGAGAGGTATTGAATGGGAAGTAAATCGCACTATGCATATAAAAAAATGAAAGAAAAAATTATTATGGGTGAGCTTCCGCCACTTAGCGATATTGTAGAGGAAAAGCTGCAAGAAGAATTGCAGGTGAGTCGAACACCAATAAGAGAGGCACTGCAACAACTCAATAAGGAAGGTTTTGTTTACATATATGCAAGAAAGGGAACGATTGTGGCAGGAATCGATATGAAGCTGATACAGTCGGTGTATGAAGTGCGTTTATTGAATGAACCGTATATGTCCAGAATGGTGTGTGATGAAGTATCTGATGAATGGCTTAGGAAAATGATGGAGGCATTAGAGAACAGTCCGTATGAGGTGAATGAACCCGAATATCGAAATTATTATATTCAACTTGATCGGGAATTGCATTCAACAATTTTAAGTTACAATAAAAATCAGTTTTTAAATGATATGATGACAATTGTTTCGGATCATAGCCAGCGGATAAGAATAAGGACTTCAAGAAAAAATGAAGAATATGACCGTTCAATAAAAGAACATAGAGAAATAATAAAAGCGTTTATGGAGCATAATCCGGATAAAGTAGAAATGGCTGTACGAAATCATATAGAGACAGCACGAAAAGAAGCATTCAAATATAATATTATATAATGTATGTAATTATATTTGAATGTTTTTAATAACATCTGTGATATATCAGATGTATAAAACAAATATATTAAAAAGGAGAAGAAAAATGAAGAGAAGAAGTGTAGCAACAATGATGGCAGCAGTGTGTATGGCGGTATCTATGGTGATCGGGACAGTGCCAGCGGCAGCAAGTCAGGATGTGATTGAAATTTCTTTCGGTCATGACAATAATCCAGGAGATCCAGTTCAGGAAGCGGCGCTCTTTTGGGCTGAGAGACTGGATGAATTAAGTGGGGGTACGATGAAGATTAACGTATATCCCTCTGGCCAGCTTGGAAATAAGTCAGATTTGATGGATCAGCTTTTAGCGGGAGATACAGTGGTTTGTATTGGAAATGGACCTTTCTATGCTGATCGTGGTGCAGCAGACCTTGGTATTATGAATGCACCCTATCTGTTTGAAAATTGGGAACAGTTGGATAAATTGGTAGCAAGTGATTGGTATACAGATCAGATGGCACAGCTTGAAAACGCAGGTATTAAAGTTTTGGCAAGCAATTGGAGATATGGTGTTCGTCATACATTGACCACGAAACCGGTAACAAGTGTAGCTGATATCAAGGGAATGAAAATTCGCACACAGAATACGACAATCCATGTAAAGGGATTTGATTGTCTCGGTGCTACACCGACTCCTATGGCGCTTTCAGATGTATATACATCATTGCAGCAAGGAACTATTGATGGATTGGAAAATCCTCTTTCTGTACTGCACAGCGGTGCATTCCAGGAAGTTGCAAAAAATTTGATGTTAGATGGACATATTCGTGATCTTTCTTCGATTTGTATCAGTAATGACTTTTTCAATACATTGACTGAAGAACAGCAGGGATGGTTACTGCAATCCTGCGAAGAAGCCGGAGAATATCAGAATGAACTGGCATTGAAGGCAGATGAGGAATGTCTTCAGAAATTACAGGATGAAGGTGTTGTTGTGAATGAAATTGATATAGATGAATTTAAAGCAGCAGCAGAAAGCTTCTACGAAGATCCGGAAATTGTAGCTATGTGGTCTGAAGGATTAGTGGATACAGTGAAAGCTATTATTGAGTAAATGTTTACCGTAATTATATAGGAATATTTTTTGGGCTGCTGGAATGGGAACGTCCCTGTGGGAAGGTCTTATGCCAGCAGCCTGTTACAGAATAGATGTATTCGATATAGTGAAAAGAGGGCAGAATGAAAAAAAGTAAACGGATTAATCGAATTTTGGGGATTGATTATGCGATTGCCGGTATTAGTCTTGCGGCTTTGATCATCATTACATTTGTCGGTGTTATCTTTAGATATTGTTTGAATAGTCCGCTGATTTGGGAAGAGGAGATACAATTGGCATTAATTACATGGACAATTTATTTTGGAGCGGCAGCGGCATTTCGGAAGGGGAGCCATATTGCAATTGATATGATTGTGGATATGTTTCCGAAAAAAATTCAGAAAGTTATGGATGCTTTGATATTTGCAATAACAACAGGGGTTTTGCTTTTCTTTATGAAAAATGGAATTGCGTTGGTGCAGCAATTTATTAGAACAAACCGTACAACGAATATTCTTCATATTCCAAGTCAGTATATTTATGTTGCAATCCCCATTGGTTGTGCATTGATGATTGTTAGTAATACAGTTTATTTTATCAGAGATTTTTGGAATATGGAGCAGGAAGGAGATGAGGAAGAATAATGGAAGTGAATGCAGTTACGATTACGATAATTATTTTACTTTTGTGTCTCTTTTTAAAGGTACCAGTATTTGTTTCTATTTTGGCGGGGTGTGTTTCTTATTTTGTGATGGAGGGAAATGTTCCTGAGCTTATTTTAGCTCAAAGGGTAGTAGCTGGAACAGAGAGTATCCCATTGCTGGCTGTTCCGTTTTTTGTGTGTGCTGGTGTGTACATGAATTATTCGGGTGTTACAGAACGTATTATGGATTTTTGTAGTGTATTAACTGGACGAATGACAGGTGGCCTGGCTCAGGTAAATGTACTTTTATCAACATTAATGGGAGGGTTATCAGGCTCTAACCTTGCTGATGCGGCAATGGAAGCGAAAATGTTGGTTCCAGAAATGGAGAAAAAAGGATTTTCGAAAGAATTTTCTTCGGTTGTTACAGCTACTTCAGCAATGATTACACCGTTAATACCACCTGGAATTGGTATGATAGTATATGCTTCGGTGACCAATACCTCTGTAGGGAAGTTATTTATTTCCGGTATTGGAGTTGGTGCTCTTCTTTGCGTAGCAATGATGATTATGGTTCGATTTGTTTCAAAAAAGAGAGGATATAAGCCGCTCCGGACAGAAAAGGTGGCAAAAGCAGAACTTTGGCAAGCATTTAAAGGTGCAGCACTTCCCCTTTGCCTTCCGATTATTATTATTGGTGGCATCCGTATTGGCATTTTTACTCCGACAGAAGCAGGAGCAGTTGCGATTATTTATTCATTGCTTTTAGGATTTATTTATAAGAAGATTAACAGGAAGAATCTGGTGGCTGGGTTAAAAGAGACGGTGCTTACCACAGCTTCCATAATGTTGATTGTCGGTGCGGCATCTGCATTATCCTGGATATTTACGAAGGAACAGATACCTCAGACGTTAACAAGTTTTATGCTTGCGCATATTTCTAATAAATATGTATTTTTGATTATTGTGAATATTTTCCTGATTTTGGTGGGAATGTTTGTGGAAGGAAATGCGATAAATATTATTCTTGGCCCATTGCTTGCACCTATTGCAGCTTCTTACGGTATTGATGCGGTACAGTTTGCAATGATCTTTATTTTTAATATTTCTATTGGCTCCATTTCCCCACCAATGGGTACATTGATGTTTGTTACTTGCGGTATTACGAAATGTAAGATTAAGAATTTTATTAAAGAGGCCGTTCCGTTTTATTTATTACTGCTGATTGTTTTGTTGCTTTTGACGTTTATCCCAATTTGTACAACAGGATTAGTAAATTTGTTCTACTAAAATAGTGTAGATGAGGTGAATGACATATAAATAAATATCAAGGAATGATGAGTGAAGAAGATTATTTTCGTAAAGCGGATAAAATTGAAGGAGAGGAGCAGGAGAAAAAAGGTGATGAAGAATAAACTCATCAAAATACATGAATCCGATAATGTCGCTATTGCGATTACAGGATTGAAAAAAGGGGAAAATGCGAAATACGGAGGAGTGGTTTATACAGCACAGAATGATATTCCTGTTAATCATAAAATTGCCCTTCGGAGTTTTCAGAAAGATGAAATAATTATTAAGTATGGAAATCCAATTGGAGTAGCCACGCAATGTATTCAAAAAGGAGAGTGGGTACATTCTCATAACATGAGAACAGGGCTTGACGGAATGCTAGAATATAGATATCAGCCTACTTCTGGAGTGAAAAACCAAAATAAAAAGGTACAGACTTTTCAGGGGTATCTAAGAGAAGATGGTAACGTTGGTACGAGAAATGAGATTTGGATCATTCCTACTGTTGCCTGCGTGAATCAAACAACAAGAATACTCGCGGAGCGTGCTGCTGAAAAATATGGTCATTTATGTGAAGGAATTTATGCATATCCGCATAATGCAGGCTGTTCTCAGCTTGGAACAGATCATGAAATCACACAGAAAATATTAGCAAGTATTGTTCGGCATCCGAATGCAGGTGGGGTACTTTTGGTGAGTCTTGGCTGTGAGAACAATAATTTAAAAGAATTTAAGCCGGTACTGGGTGACATTGATGAAAGCCGCATTAAGTTTATGATTTGCCAGGAAGAGGAAGACGAGTTGGAGAGAGGTCTGGAATTGATAGGAGAAATTGCAGAACAAACAGCAAAAGACCGCCGTACACAGGTTCCTGTATCAAAATTGAAAATTGGATTTAAGTGTGGAGGTTCTGATGCACTTTCGGGAGTAACGGCTAATCCTCTATGTGGACAGGTAGCAAATCGTGTGGTAGAGCAGGGGGGGATTGCTATTCTTACCGAAGTGCCTGAGATGTTTGGTGCCGAGACGATTTTAATGAATAGAGCAGATACGGAAGAAACTTTTGAAAAGATCGTAGACTTAATTAATTCATTTAAACAGTATTATATGGATTATGGGCAGCCGATTTATGAAAACCCTGCACCTGGGAATAAGGAAGGTGGTATTACCACTTTGGAGGAAAAATCCCTTGGATGTATTCAAAAAGGTGGAGATGCCATTGTGACAGATACTTTAATGTATGGAGAACGTGCAAGTATACCGGGGTTGAATCTGATGAATGGACCGGGAAATGACAGTGTGTCTGTAACCAATTTAGTGGCGGCAGGGGCGCAGCTCCTTTTGTTTACAACTGGAAGGGGGAATCCATTAGGAACATCCATTCCATCCGTAAAGATTGCGTCAAATACAGAACTTTATAACAAAAAAAGCCACTGGTTTGATTTTAATGCCGGAACATTGGTTAATGGTGATACTTTGGAAAATATGGGAGATTCTATTTGGAATTTAATTTTAGAGATTGCATCTGGAGAAAAGAAAACAAAAAATGAGGAAAATGGATATAAGGATATCATGATTTTTAAAAACGGTGTACTTTTGTAAAATATTCTGAAATTTGTACCACATCTTTTGAGGAAAAAGGGATTGTACTATGCTCGTGAAGCCGATGTTTTTATTTATCCAAAGTATATGGGAAGATCTGTTTCTGGATAAATAAAAACATTGGCTATTTTACAGCACCTTTTTACAGGTTCAGCTCTTTTTTCAGGACCAGAACTTCCTCTAAGGAATAATCGGCAGCTTTGGCCAGCAGTTCCTCCGGAAGAAGATCAGCCATGAGAAGATTTTTGAGGAGCGTTTGTTTTCCAAGATCGATTCCCTTTTTAACGCCTTCCTGAAGTCCCTCTTTTAGTCCTTTTTCAATACCTTCCTTTATACCTTTCTGGAGACCGGTCTCCCATACATAGGCTGAATAATTGCACATGTGTTCCAACTCCTTTCTTTCATCAAGGGACAGGAAAATGGAATAGTCCTGTTCTAAAAGCCGCAGCTTTTGGAGATAAGGGATTTGATTTGAAAACAATATTTTTAGCAGTTGCAGCAGCTTGTGATCAGTGGGCTGATTTTCTGCCAATGTAATGAGAACCACAGACAGCTTGTCGTAAGCACAGGGGGTATCTGGGATGCCGGGAACGATATCTTTTTTTGAAACCTGATATTGGGATATGGCATTTCCGATATGGGCCGGAGCGTTCAGGCAGATCCATATGGAATACACCTTTTTGATATCATCATAGTGAGGAATAGTGAATTCTGTCCCAAGTTGGGCAGATATCATTCGTGTTCCATAGAAAAAACCTCTGGTGACAAGATGATATCCGGGATGAAACAAATTTTGTGCTTCCAGATTGATCAGTAAGCATACCCTGCCGTTGGGCGAGGGGCAGGAAACAGAAAAACGAATGTCATAGGTGATGAAACCTTCATGAAGAATCTTGCTTTCATTAGACAGGCCCGTTATAGCGTCAGGAACAGAGACCGGTACTTTCCCATTAGAGGAACCGGGCAGAACCCCTATAGATGAAATATCGGGTACGTCTTCTATACAAGCCAGAATCTCAGAAACAGGAAGATCAGAAAATTCTGATACACTGTATTTTAAAATCCACGCGAGAATAGATTTTATACTTAATATCTTTTTACATTGGGTATCACAGCGAAGATTTTCTTCGGAAACAGCTAATTCATATGCTAAACTGGAAATCATTGATTATCCCAGCTCTCATCCCCAATATCAGTATAGCAGAAAATTGATAAAATACAATCTTTTTGTTGCAATTTAAGATAAAATCAATAGTCATTACAAATGAATAAGAGATCTTTTGAAGAAACGACTGCTTGAAAAAGCTACCTTGTTCCTGCTGGTTGATTGTGGTATGATGAATAGAAATAGTAGGGGTGCCTGGTGATGGCAGAAAGTTTGAAGAAACGGAAGGAAGATGGGAGCGCACATAAAAGGTGCGGGCAGCATAAGGAAAGACAGAAATTCTGCCAGGTAAAAAACAGGTATCTGAGAGAAAAAGGAGCAGTAAAATTGGGAACAGAATTAACGAAAAAAGATGTGGAAAAAATACAGCAGGAGATTGAATACCGGAAGCTGGTGGTGCGCAAAGAAGCTATTGAAGCGGTGAAGGAAGCCAGGGCACAGGGGGATCTCAGTGAGAATTTTGAATATTATGCAGCAAAAAAGGATAAGAATCAGAACGAAAGCCGTATCCGGTATCTGGAGCGGATGCTGAAAACAGCCAGAGTGATTTCCGAGGATTCCAGGGAGGATGAGGTAGGCCTGAATAATACGGTGGAGGTATACTTTGAAGAGGATGATATGACAGAAACCTACAAGGTTGTGACTTCTGTCAGGGGAAATTCTCTGAAAGGACTGATCAGCATTGAATCCCCCTTGGGGAAAGCGCTGCTGGGTCATAAGGTAAATGATCGGGTACACATTAAGGTGGATGATGACTACGGGTATGATGTGATCGTAAAATCCATTGTAAACACAGTGGATGACGGAAGTGATGGTATCCGGAAATTTTAGGAACAGTGTATGGGAAACAATAGCATCCGTATACAAGGAGAAGGGCGCTTATTCATAAGGGGTTGAAGAATAAGAATTAATTGACGGAAAGAGAAGATAAGGCGCAGACTGAGGTGCGGATAGGAAGAGGATGTTGTTTTGAGAAGCAGACAGAGAGGAAGGTATGAGTGTTAAAACCATTGATCAAGTGGCCGGGAGGAAAGGCCAACGAAATTGGCCGTTTTGCATCATTGATACCGGAGTTTGACCGGTACATTGAGCCTTTTGTGGGCGGAGGCGCCGTGTATTTTTATCTTAATCCAGAGAAAGCGGTGATTAATGATACTTCCAGATATTTGATGGAATTTTATGAGCTGGTACAGCAACAGGACCCAGAGTTTTACCGGATATTGAAGTTGTATCAGAGCAGCTTTGCCAGACTGAAAGAATTGTGTGATCTGCGATATCAGGACATTCTTATCCTGTATCGTCTGTATGAGTATGGAGACCGGGCAGGATATGAACTTCAGGGTTTAAAACTTCATCAGGGGCTGGTGATGCAGATCGCCAAAGATCCGGGTGTGATGACGGAGCTGATTCTGGATCAGGAGGAATTTCTGGAGCAGATGCTTCGGATGACAGAGGATAAAATTTTCCGCACGATCCGAAATTATAAGAAAAAACCCTTTGGGGATAAAGATCTGAAGGATAATTTGATCACCGGATTTACCAGCGGGTTTTATATGTATTTCCGGGGAATTTTTAATGAGACAGCTTCTGGGAAGCTTTTGACGACCAAGGCATATGAGATAGCTAATTTTTATTTTATCCGGGAGTATTGTTATGGTTCCATGTTCCGATATAATGCAAAGGGAGAGTTTAACATTCCCTATGGAGGAATTTCTTACAACGGAAAGGATTTCGGAAGCAAGGTAAAAAATATATTTGATAAAGATGTGGCAAGACTTTTAAGACGAACCAAACTTTACTGTCAGGATTTTGAGGAGCTGCTTCAGGGGCTGGAGCTGACGGAACGAGATTTTTTGTTTCTGGATCCTCCCTATGATACAGATTTTTCAGAATACGAAGGAAAAGCGTTTGACAGAGAGGATCAGAGACGGCTGGCAGAATTTTTAAAGCACACAAAGGCACAGTTTTTGCTGGTAATTAAAAATACCAGTTATATTTACAGCCTGTATTGTGAGGAGAATTTCCGGATGCTCTCTTTTGACAATCATTATCTTTATAATATGAGAAGCCGTAATGAGCGGGTGGCAGAGCATCTGCTTATTACCAATATTCCGGAGGAGGCGGTGCCGTGGAAACGAGAGAATTTCTGAATTTGATGCATGTGGCAGAAAATCTGAAAAATAATACCAGACATTCCTGGACCTCAATGGGGCGCCATGAGAGTGTGGCGGAACACAGTTGGCGGCTGGCTTTGATGGCCTTTTTCGTAAAGGATGAATTTCCCGAGGCAGATATAGATAAGGTGATTCGGATGTGCCTGTTTCACGATATGGGCGAGGCCTTTACCGGTGATATTCCGGCCTTCTGGAAAACATCCGTACAGGAAAAGGAAGAGAGCCAGGTGGTTTTTAACTGGCTGGAGAGTCTTCCGATACCCTATGGGGAAGAACTGAGAGAATTGTTTATAGAGATGGAGGAATTAAAAACTCCGGAGGCCAAGATCTATAAAGCGTTGGATAAGATGGAGGCTCTGATACAGCACAATGAGGCAGATCTGTCCACCTGGCTGCCCCTGGAGTATGAACTGAATCTTACCTATGGAGCAGAGCAGGTGCAGTTTTCTGAATATATGAAAAGATTGAAAGAGGAGATTGACCGGGATACGCTGGAAAAGATCGCCGGGGTAGCACCTGGTGTTTAAAAGGCAAAGGCAGAAAGTTTTTCAGATACTGCTTGACAGGAAAGAGTCCGGGTGATATGGTATAATCATCTGCAGAAGACTGCAGTTTTAATTGAATAGGGAAAACAACAGGTGCCGGATATAGGAAATTTGTATATCAGGGTAAAAGGGAAACAGGTGTGAATCCTGTACGATCTCGTCACTGTATTTAAGGAGTACATAATTGATGTGCATTGCACAGTCCACTGGGAAGCCGGGAAGGAAATTATGTATGTTGATCTATAAGCCAGGAAACCTGCCTGCTGTTGGTACAGGAACGGAAAGTTCCAGATCACGAGTAATTGGTTGTGCCGTTTTAACAGATTCAGGTCTGTTTGCTGTATCCTTTTATCCGCTGATGCGATAAAAGGATTTTTTGTTTTATAGGAAAGACAATTCTCACTTTCCCATAAGATACAGGCGAATTGCGGAGGATTTTGATCGGTCAGGTTCCTGTATGAAAACGGTTGATGTGTTGACTTCAATGCATCAGAAACTTATCGGAAAAGGGGAAAAGCCCAAAAGGAGGAAACAACATGAAAAGAAAAGCATGGAGAACATTGGCGATCGGTACAGCACTGACCTTGTCACTGGGCATGGGAAGCATGGCCAATGCAGAGGAAGCAGTGACAGAAGCGGCAGAAGAGGAAACGGAAGCTTACACAGGGGATGCTTCTTTGGATGACCCTAGGAATCAGGATGAGATTGGGGAAAAGGAACTTCTGGTTGTAAGCTTTGGAACCAGTTTTAATGACAGCAGAAGGGAGACCATCGGAGCCATTGAAGGAGCTTTGGCAGAAGCTTTTCCGGAGTACTCTGTGAGAAGAGCCTTTACCTCCCAGATTATTATTGATCATGTGATGGAGCGGGACGGAGTGGCCATCGACAATATGACGCAGGCTCTGGATCGGGCAGTGGAGAATGGGGTTAAGACACTGGTGGTTCAGCCAACTCATCTGATGAATGGATTAGAGTATGAGGAGATGACGCAGACTCTGGCAGAGTATGCAGATGTGTTTGAACAAGTAGCTGTGGGAGAACCGCTGCTGATTTCAGATGAAGATTTCGCAGCAGTGGAGAAGGCCATTACAGACGCTACCGCAGAGTATGTGGACGGAGAGACTGCCATTGTATTCATGGGACATGGAACAGAGGCAGATTCTAACCATATCTATGGAAAAATGCAGGAAAATCTGGCAGCCAACGGTTTTACAGATTATTATATCGGTACTGTAGAGGCAACCCCCAGCCTGGAGGATGTGATCGCAAAGGTAGGAGAGGGTGCATATAAAAAGGTAGTTCTTCTTCCGCTGATGATCGTGGCCGGAGACCATGCCAACAATGATATGGCAGTAGACTGGAAGGCAAGTTTTGAGGAAGCAGGCTATGAAGTAGAAGTGGTACTGCAGGGGCTTGGAGCAAATGAGGGTATTCAGCAGCTTCTGGCAGATCACGCTCAGGCAGCAGTGGATAGTCTGACAGAGTAAATGAATAAATGAGAAAAAGAGATTGTTGCTGAAGATTACGTTTTACTAATGCTGGAACAGTTTTAGGCTATATCCGGTGAAGGGAACCGCAAAGATAGCGATCACAAATTTCAGGTTTGGCGCTTTATAGCCGGCCTGTGTGAGCTTGACTGGATTTAACAGTGGTTCCTGTAACAAAAGATGCCGCAAAATAGAAATGAAGAGTCTGTAAGCTTTCCCGATATCAAAAGATACAGGGGAGTGAAGTATAGAAATCTTTCTGTTCTATTTTGCGGCAGTTTCTTTTTTTGATAGGAAATTCCTGACAGTGTTTTAGCCCGGATTTCCGGAGCGGAGAGCTTTTCAGTCAGGTTTTGTTTTTATCAGCGGCTTTTTTACAGATGATTATAGCATAGCAGTTCATTTTGCCGCCGCAGCGTATGGTTCAGCTGTAACTTATGATTCTATCACCTTTGTTATTGCAGCTGCAACTGCTCGATCTGCTGATATCCTTCAGTCATATCAAAGGAAGTGACAATGCCCAGACCCGGACGAACCAGATAGAGTGTATCATTTATATACAGTCCTCTGGTAGTGGTATCTGCATAGGTATCGTACCATGTGTCGGGTTCAATATATTCCAGTGTCATCAGCTCGTCATTGGGGGACGCCTGGCTGTTGCTGCCTGCTTTGTCGGGATCTGTAGTGTCAGTATCTGGCAGACTGGGATCCTGGCTGTCAGGCGTCAATTCTCCGGATGTGTCTGAAGGATCTTCGTTAGAAGTATTCTCCATCAGATCATTATAAAAATCATAGATAAATTCTTTTTGGAAGCCCTTTTCTTCATCATAGGAAAATACCAGGTAGCGGTTATCGCAGGAAAAACCGAAAATATTCTTTTCCGGATCCATGAGGATGGACTTGTAGTCATTTAGGGAGTCGCACCAGGTAATCCCGTTGATCACCAGTTTATCCACCTCGGTCACATTGGCAGGATCAGAGATGTCAAACATGGACAGTTTCAGACCAGTGGTGGCGCCAGTATTTTCATCTGCTTCATAACCAAGGCCCAGCAGAAGATTTTCGCTGTAAAAATGCAGGTAGGAGGAAAAACCACTGACCTTCAGATTTCCGAGAACCTTTGGAACAGCAGGATCCGACAGATCTACGGAGAAGAGTGGGTCAGTCTGACGGAAGGTGACAAAGTATCCGGTATTCCCCACAAATCTTGCAGAACGCACGGTCTCACCGGGAGCCAGATCCCTGATTGCTCCTACAAGCTTTAAGTTAGGATCCAGGATGTAGAGGCCATTGCTTTCATTATAGTTTTCATCGTAGCTGGTGGTAACAATTCTCAGGTAACCCTGATATTCATTTAGGGAAAAGGAGTCATTCACATAACCTTCCACAGAGCCTGCAGCAATTCCAGTAATGACCCCATCTTCATAATGAAGCTTTAAAATTTCGGTCTGTGTGGCGGTATTGTCCCAATTTTCATTGGCAATATAAATATTTTCCTGGCTGGCATAGAAAGCAGAGCCAACGGAGACTACAGCCTTGTGATCTACAATCTGGTCAGGTTCCTGAATGTTTACAGAGGCAGCTACCAGGTAGCTGGAGTGGTTTAAATGTTCCGGCAGATAGATAGAGGAGGCATCCAGCCCACCCTTACTAGTGGAAGGCGCCAGGTGGCTTTCTTCGTAGGTTTCCATGACAGCTGGAGAAAAATAGGTAAACAGATAGATGTAATCTCCATTTTTCCGGGACTGCTGGTAGCCGCCGTCCTGGGTTACACTGCCTAAAAGCTTCGGATCATTTTTTTCGGAGATATCATAGGTGTAAAGGTGGGTTTTGCTTCCGGATTTGGCGGATATCACTTCTTCATTGGAAGTATCCATCTCCGTATAGTAGCCGGAAGTGATCACAGACAGCCGGTCATTGTCCAGATACATTTCCTGTACGGTTTCTTCCGGGGAGAAGGTAAGGTGGGACGCAATCTCCATGGAACCGTCTTTTGCAGACAGGATTTCCAGAGATCCGCTGCGCCTTAAAATATAAATATATTCTCCGTCTGTTTTTACAATATCCCCTTCATCCACCCCGGCTTCCTGGACATTGGTGGTAGAGTAGTCCTGGGCATTGGAAGAACCAGCAGCAAGTTGGGAGGTGGCTTCCATTTCAGCTGCGATTTCCAGGGTATTGACGCCAAATCCGGTATCATACAGTGTTTCTTCCCGCAGCAAAGACTGCTGGCCAAAGGTTTCTTTTAAGGCTTCATACACTGTTTCGTAGCTTTCTACCGGCTTTAAAGAGGCGGTCATGGGAATGGGATTTTCTGTCTCTGCTTCTGTAGGATCTGCCGTCCCGGTTTCCTTATTTGCGCGGGTCTCAGGTGCGCTGCTTGTATTGTCATCTGTCTGACTGTTTTTCAGGTTGGACTTTACCTGGGATCCGTCAGAAGCGGTTGTATCACTGTGGATGTTTTTTTCCTGCAACTGATCCGAAACGGAAGCAGTTGTGTCTGCTTCTTCGGCGGAAGTCTGCGCAGGGCTGTCAGAGACTTCGGTAACTTCAGAGATCAATTCCTGATCCAGAAGCAGGAGATCTTCAGGGGTGTTCTGATTTCCCGAGGGTTCATTGGCAAACGGGATCTGGGAGGTCAGTTCGCGGGTGGCGCTTAAGTGCCCAGCCTGCCAGGAGGCTGCAATGACTACGGCAAAAGCGGCTGCCAGACCTCCTAAGCGGTAGACAGAGATCCTTTTTTTACGGGCAGGCTGTTTGCCCGGAGACGGAGCAGCCTGTTGGGGATCCGGATCTTTCGTCTGTGTTTTCAGCATGGTTTCTATGGCCTCCGGGCTTAGAGAATCCGGAGGAGTAATCTGGCGGGCAGCTTCTTTTAACTGTTCCAGGAGATCTTTTTCATTCATACTATTCATCCTTTCTATTAGTCAGCTAATTTTTCCTGCATTTTTTTCAGAGCTCGACTTTGCTTAGAGCGGACAGTGTTTTCATTTAAATTCAAAAGCTGTCCGATCTCACTGCTGGTATATCCGGCAAAGAGATTGAGGGATAAAATCATTCTGGCTTCGTCATCCAGAGCCCAGAAAGCCTCCTGGACATCCAGCTTCCGGTTCAGATCCGGGGAGACTGCCTCCAGATCCTCTGGAAGCTCTGCGGTCTTGTCCAGATAGGATTTTAGTTTCTGTTTGCATTTATTTGTGAGAATCTTAAACATCCAGGATTTAAAAGCTTCCGGTTTTTTTAAAGTACGGATCTGCCGAAAAGCGTCTGTCACAGTGTCGCTGACAGCATCCTCCGCATCCGGTATATTTTTTAATGTATAAAGGGCAAACCGGTACAAATCCTGATAAATCATTTCGTACAGCCGGGCAAAAGCGTGGGCATCTCCAAACCTTGCCTGGTTTACCAGATCTGTGCTGTATTCCATATAATATCCTCCTGCATTTCTAAAGCGCGCTGCTTCAACAAAAATTTTTGTTTCATTAATAGAGTGTCAAAAAACAAGGGAATTGTTGCATTCATTTTTAATTTTTCTCAGGGATGCTATCAGTATACAAAATACCATATAAAGTGCAAGATGGTTCTGTATGAATGGATATGAAACTCATTATAGTCGCAAAATAGAAGAAATGGAATAACTACTGTGAGAGTAAAGCACCAGGGAAAAGAATTGTGAAACAGCCAATGCCGGTTGTTCTTGCTGAGCAGTTACATAAACAAGATTATTCCAGAAATATAATTGACAAAAAGAGATTTATTTTATACAATATAAAATAAAAACAGAAGGGTATAGATTTTGGGAAAAGGTGAATGTGGGTTAAGAAGGAGACGCTTATACAAATCTGGCAGTCTCATGTACGTTATTTCTATGGCTGTCATTTGTGGAAGGAACTTGTACCTTGTATCAAGAAAGGGATAATGATAAGATGGGCTGAAAGCAAAGGTTTGTGAGAGCGGCTTCTCTGGCGGGTGTGCAGGAGGAGATACGGTTGACAAAGGGGAAAATAGTTTTAGAAAATAATCTGGAGATTAGATATGCAAAATATAGGGGGATTTTAAAAAACCTTACGATTATGAGTGACATATTTATGCGCAATGTTTTAAAAGAAAAGATATGCACAGAATATGTCCTGCAGGTGATATTGCAAAAGAAGGATCTGAAGATCACGGATCAAATCATACAGAAGGATTATAAAAATTTACAGGGACGTTCAGCCATTTTAGATTGTGTGGCAAGAGACCTGGAGGGGAAGCAGTTTAATATTGAGATACAGCAGGATAAGGAAGGCGCAACACCAAAATGAGCAAGGTATCACAGTGCATTAATAGATATGAATATCTTAAATCCAGGGCAGGAATTTAAAGAACTCCCAGAAAGCTATGTGATATTTATCACTAGGGAAGATGTTTTGGGGCATGGATTTACGATTTATCATGTAAATAGAAATATTGAAGAGACAGGACAGATTTTCGAGGATGAGGCTCATATCATATATGTAAATTCTGCAGTACAGGAGGATACGGAACTGGGAAACCTGATCCATGACCTGCATTGCAAAAATGCAGATGAAATGTACAGTGAAATTTTGGCGAGCCGGGTGCGCCAGTTGAAGGAGACAGAGAAGGGAGTTGATTTTATGTGTCAGGAAATGGATCGGATCTATGAGGAAGGTACAGAGTATGGGATAGAAATAGGGGAGCGGAGAAAGGCGCAGGAGACAGTATTTTCTTTGGCGGAGATGGGATTTTCCATAGAACAGATTACCCAGGCAGTTAAGATTAATCGTAAAATCGTGGAAGATTGGCTGGAAGAAGCAGTGAGCACAGTGAAGTAAGAGGAAGTGTCTGTTTGTCCATGTGATCTGTATGCAGGGAAAGGAAGAGGGGCGCTGAACCGACCATACTCGGCGGAGAAATTTGCATGGGGATTTTTTGGGTTATAAAAAAATGATGGAGTAAAAGTGAGAAAGTTTGATCAAAAATCACCGCCGTCCTATTCAGAAAAAGGCAGTTTTTTCAGAAATAGGACGGCGGTGATTTTGTCAAACGGTATTGCTGCAAACGGAATGGTTAAATGTTATTACATATTAAAATTATAGAAAGGTGGTTCTGCCATACCGGACATGGACAAATGAGTACATGAGCAGAGAAGCTACTCCATCCTCAGTCCCAGTTTATCCGCTTCGATCTGGGAGGCCACCAGGCTTTCACCACAGTACATTTTGCGCAGCCTGGGCTTTTCAATCTTGCCGGTGGGATTCCTGGGAATGTGGGCAAAAATGATCTTCCTGGGACGTTTGTAGCGGGGAAGCTGCCGACAGAAATCCTGAATATCCTCCTCCGTGCAGAAACAGCCTTCTTTAAATTCAATGATGGCCAGGGTGATCTCACCCAGGCGTTTGTCGGGAAGACCGATGACGGCTGCATCTTTGATGGCAAAATGGGAGCGGAGGAAATCTTCAATTTGTACCGGATAAATATTTTCACCGCCGGAGATGATCACATCTTTTTTCCGGTCTACCAGGTAGATAAAGCCGTCTGCGTCCTGTTCTGCCATATCGCCGGTATAGAGCCAGCCGTCTTTTAAAACTTCATCCGTTGCCTTCTGATCCCGGTAGTAGCAGGTCATAACACCTGGACCTTTGACGCAAAGCTCACCTACCTGCCCCTGTTTTACCGGGGTACCAGTCTCGTCTACGATCTGAGTTTGCCAGCCGTATCCGGGAACGCCAATAGCGCCCACTTTGTGAATGTTTTCCACACCCAGATGTACGCAGCCGGGGCCGATGGATTCGCTGAGTCCGTAGTTGGTATCATACTGGTGGTTGGGGAAAACTGTTTTCCAGCGCTCAATGAGGCTGGGAGGAACAGGCTGGGCGCCAATGTGCATCAGCCGCCACTGGGACAGTTCATAGTCAGCAGGATTTAGCCTGCCGCTGTCAATGTTGTCCAGAATGTCCTGAGCCCAGGGGACTAACAGCCATACAATGGTGCATTTTTCTTTGGACACGGCATCAAAAATAAATTCCGGTTTTGTTCCCTTTAACAGAACTGCTTTTCCTCCCACCAAAAAAGAACCAAACCAGTGCATCTTGGCTCCGGTATGGTACAGGGGAGGAATGCAGAGGAACACGTCCTGATGGGTCTGGCTGTGGTGGTTTTGTTCCACCTTGGCAGCATGCATCAGACTGGTATGGTTGTGAAGGATCGCCTTGGGGAATCCTGTGGTTCCGGAAGAAAAATAGATGACAGCATCATCCTCATCGTCAATGGGAATGCAGGGTGAGGTGCTGGGGTAGTCGATGGTCAGACTGTTATAATCCTCTGCAAAGGAGGGACAGTTAGCACCTACATAAAACAACAGGCGGTTTTTAATAATGGAATCTGCAATGTCTTCAATACGCCCGATAAATTCCGGTCCGAATACAAGAACATCTACCTGAGCCAGATCGGCGCAGTATTCAATCTCATCGGCAGTGTAGCGGAAGTTAAAGGGAACCGCCAGGGCTCCGGTCTTTAGAACACCAAAATAAATGGGCAGCCATTCCAGACAGTTCATCAGCAGGATACCCACCTTATCTCCTTTTTTTACACCTCTGGCCAGAAGCATGTTGGCAAAGCGGTTAGCTTTTTCGTTAAACACATTCCAGGTGATCTCCCTGCGGTAGTAGGAGGGTGAACTGGATTCGATCAGTTCATACTCTTTCCAGGTGATCCGGCGGTTTTCTTTCATTTCCGGATTGATCTCCACCAAACAAGTTTCGTTTCCGTAGAGCAGACAGTTCCGCTCCAGTATGTCAGTAATCGGCATGATTTTTCCCCTTATTAATAACTTAATGACCTAGGAAATACAGAAAAAACAAGTACTTTTTCTCTTTCTAGTGTTAAAGTAAATTATAGCCTATTTAATGAGAGATGTCAAGCAAAACAAAGGGGCAGGATGGTGCTGGAGGCAGATAAAAATTTAATTGTTTAATTGCTTAAAGCAAAAAAGTGTGGTAAAATAAAATTAGTATGTGCCATTCGATTGTGAAGCAGCACTTCTGAAACGGCAGTGCTGGGAAGAAGCAGGAACGGAGATTATACGGATTTACAGAAAGGGTTCACCGAATGTACGAGATCGGTGAAAGGAAGGGGTGTCTTATGTCAAAGGCAATGGAACAGAATTATTGCACAGAAATGTACAAAAGTATTCTGAAGCTGGAAAGTGTAGAGCAGTGCAGGAGGTTTTTCCTGGATCTATGCAGTCCGGCAGAGCTGGCAGCCATGGAGCAGCGCTATATGGTAGCCAAGATGCTGTATGAAGGAAAGGTATATACGGAGATCGGCAGTGAAATTCATGCCAGCAGTGCCACCATCAGCCGGGTGAAGCGGATGCTTACCAGCGGAGAGGATGGCCTGAGGGAGATTTTTGATCAGGAGAGAAAGGAGAAAGGGCTATGAAACAGTTGATGTTGGGGAATGCGGCTGTAGCCAGAGGACTTTATGAGGCAGGCTGCAGTGTGGTTTCCAGCTATCCGGGCACACCCAGTACGGAGATTACAGAGGAGATCGCAAAATATGAAGAGGTATACTGTGAGTGGGCGCCCAATGAAAAAGTAGCCATGGAAGTGGCTTTCGGAGCAGCGCTTGCAGGGAAAAGAAGCTTTTGCGGAATGAAGCATGTGGGGCTGAACGTGGCGGCAGATCCTTTGTTTACCATTTCTTACATAGGAGTGAACGGGGGAATGGTCATTGGCGTTGCAGATGATGCGGGGATGCATTCTTCCCAGAATGAGCAGGATTCCCGCCATTATGCAAAAGCCTCCAAAGTGCCCATGCTGGAGCCTGCGGATTCTTCGGAGGCTTTGGAGTATACCAAACTGGCTTTTGAGCTGTCGGAACAATATGATACCCCGGTATTTATTAAAATGTGCACCAGGATCTCCCACTCTCAGAGTATTGTAGAGACAGGAGAACGAGTGCTGCCTCCGGTGAGACCCTATGAAAAAAATATAGGAAAAAATGTGATGATGCCTGCCAATGCAAGGAAAAAGCATCCTCTGGTGGAGCAGAGGCTGAGAGATCTGGCAGAGTATGCGGAGACCTCCCCCTTAAACCGGGTGGAACTGAATGGAACAAAGCTTGGGATCATCACTTCTTCCACCTCCTATCAGTATGTGAAGGAGGTCTATGGGAATGAAGTGAGCATCCTGAAGCTGGGAATGGTATGGCCGTTGCCGGAAAAGCTGATCCGCTCTTTTGCAGAGAAGGTGGAGAAGGTGCTGGTGGTGGAGGAGCTGGATCCCTTTATTGAAGAGTTCTGCCGCAACCTGGGTCTGGAAGTATCCGGTAAGGATCTGCTGCCTCTGGAGGGAGAATTCTCTCAGAATTTTCTGGCAGAGCGTTTGGGAAGGCCGGCTCCGGAAGGACTTGAGCTGGAGGAAGCTATGCCGGTGCGTCCCCCTGTGATGTGTGCAGGATGTCCCCACAGAGGCCTGTTTTATACCCTTGCCAAAAATAAATGTGTGGTGCTGGGAGATATCGGCTGCTACACTCTGGGAGCAGCCGCACCCCTGAATGCCATGGAGATGAATGCCTGCATGGGAGCCTCCATCAGCTCCATTCACGGGTTTAATAAGGCTCTTGGAGAGGAGAGCGAGAAACACACGGTAGCAGTGATCGGTGATTCTACCTTCATGCATTCCGGCATGACAGGACTGGCCAATGTGGCTTACAACCAGAGCAATTCCACCATCATCATTGTAGACAATTCCATTACGGGTATGACGGGGCATCAGCAGAATCCCACCACCGGATATAATATCAAGGGCGATCCGGCAGGAAAGATTGACCTGGAAGCGCTGTGCAGAGCCATGGGCTTTGAACGTGTGAGGGTAGTAGATCCCTATGATCTGGCCCAGGTGGATCAGGCGCTGAAGGAAGAACTGGCAGCGCCGGAGCCTTCTGTGATCATCAGCCGCCGTCCCTGCGCTCTTCTGAAATATGTGAAAGCGAAGCCGGCCCTGAAAGCGGATCCGGAAAAATGCCGTGGCTGCAAAAAATGTATGAAGCTGGGCTGCCCGGCCATCAGTATGAAAAACAAAAAGGCTGCCATTGATCCCACCCTCTGTGTAGGCTGCGGAGTCTGTCAGCAGCTTTGTGCATTTGACGCACTGGAAGCGTAAGGGGGACAGGAAGATGACAAAGAATATTATGATCGTAGGTGTTGGAGGACAGGGGTCTTTGCTGGCAAGTAAAATGCTGGGGAGACTGCTTTTGTCCCAGGGATATGATGTAAAAGTATCTGAGGTTCACGGCATGAGTCAGAGAGGCGGAAGCGTTGTGACCTATGTACGGTATGGAGAGAAGGTGTATTCTCCGGTGATCGATAAAGGAGAAGCGGATTTTATTATCTCTTTTGAAAAGCTGGAGGCAGCCAGGTGGATCTCTTATCTGAAGAAGGACGGGAAGATCATCCTGTCTACCCAGGAGATCGATCCCATGCCTGTTATCATCGGAGCTGCTCAGTATCCGGAAAATTTGGTGGAAAAGATGCAGGCGGCAGGTGCGGATGTAGATGCCATTGACGCCCTGTCTCTGGCTATGGAGGCCGGTTCTCCCAAGGCGGTGAACCTGGTGCTCATGGGACGTCTGTCCAGATATTTTGATGCGCCTCTGGAGGCGTGGATGAAGGCTCTGGAGGAATGCGTGCCGCCCAAATTCCTGGAGATGAATAAAAAGGCGTTTGCCCTGGGACGGCAGGAGGAGTAGAAGAACAAAACTGCAGACATTTTTCCTGAAAATCCTGGAGCGGGCAGGTTTCAAACCGGGAAATCAACAGGAGGATTGTTTTATGAGGAGGGAAATTATGGAAAAGCATTATTATCAGCCGGAGATTGAGACCATGCCGGTGGAGAAGATCAAGGAGCATCAGAGCCAGTGCCTGGTGAAGCAGGTTCGCCATGTGTGGGATAATGTTCCCTATTGTCGGAAGAAGATGGAGGATGCCGGGGTAAGACCGGAGGACATTCATGGAATCGAGGATCTGCACAAGCTGCCGTTTGTTACCAAGGATGATCTGCGGGAAGCGTATCCTTACGGTTTGCTGGCAAAGCCGCTGGCAGACTGCGTGCGGATCCAGTCCACCAGCGGCACCACGGGTCGGAGAGTAGTGGCTTTTTACACGCAGCATGATCTGGATCTGTGGGAGGACTGCTGTGCCAGAGCCATTGTGGCAGCAGGAGGCTCCAGGGAGGATGTGGTTCATGTCAGCTACGGTTACGGCCTTTTTACCGGAGGTCCGGGCTTAAACGGAGGTTCTCACAAGGTGGGATGCCTTACCATTCCCATGTCTTCTGGAAATACAGAGCGGCAGATCCAGTTCATGACAGACCTGGGTTCCACGATCCTTTGCTGTACCCCTTCCTACGCTGCCTATCTTGGGGAGACGATTGTGGAAAAAGGATTGAAGGATGAGATCAAGCTGAAAGCGGGGATCTTCGGGGCAGAGGCCTGGACGGAGGAGATGCGCCGGGACATTGAAGAAAAGCTGGGCATTAAAGCTTACGATATCTACGGACTTACTGAGATCAGCGGTCCGGGAGTGGCATTTGAATGCGAAGAGCAGAATGGAATGCACATCAATGAGGATCATTTTATTGCGGAGATCATTGATCCCAAAACCGGAGAAGTGCTTCCGGAGGGGGAGAAGGGAGAACTGGTTTTTACCAGCATCACAAAAGAAGCATTTCCCCTGCTGCGCTATCGCACCAAGGATCTGTGCGTTCTCAGCAGAAAGCCCTGTTCCTGCGGCCGGACTCATATTCGTATGCGCAAGCCCATGGGCAGAAGTGATGATATGCTGATCATCCGGGGCGTGAATGTATTCCCGTCTCAGATTGAGACAGTGCTGCTGAATGCCGGAATGACGCCGAATTATCAGATCATTGTAGACCGGAAGAATAATACGGATACCTTTGATATCAATGTGGAAATGTCTCAGGAGATGTTCTCAGATAATATGGCAGAAGTATCTAATCGGGAGAAGGAGCTGGTAGCTTCCCTGAAAGGAATGCTAGGTATTCAGGCGAAGGTGCATCTGGTAGCGCCCAAGTCCATTACCAGAAGCGAGGGAAAGGCAGTGCGTGTGATTGATAAACGGAAGCTGTATGAGTAGAGAGGGGGATTTTTATGTCAGTCAAGCAGATTTCAGTATTTATTGAAAATAAAAGCGGAGGTCTGGCAGCCATCACCGATGAGCTGGCTGCAGAGGGAATCAATCTGCGGGCTTTGTCCATGGCAGATAATGCAGACTTCGGCATTCTCCGCTTGATCGTGGACGATGTATTTAAGGCGGGAAATGTGTTAAAGGATCATGGCCATGTATATACCATCACCGATGTGATCGCTGTAGCGGCGGAGGATCGGCCGGGCAGTGTGGCGAAGATCATATCTATTCTGGCCAGGGAGGATATCAGCCTGGATTACACCTATGCATTTTTCCAGAAAAAGGCAGGCCTTGCCTGCATGATCATCCGGGTGGCGGATATGGATAAGGCAGTGAAACTGCTGGGCAAGAATGGAATCCGCACCCTGTCAGAGGAAGAACTGACTATGGTGTAGAGAAAGCTGGAACAGGAGAAACCTTATCCCGGACGAGCAGAGGGGAAACAGGCCTGCCGGGCAAGGATGGAGGTTAGGAAAGCCGGTATAACAGAGGAACGAGGAGCCTCTGTTATACCGGCTTTTGTGCTTTCCGGTTCCAGCAGATGATATGCGTGATTTCAGCGGCAACATCTGCTTTTTGTGTTCTCCGGTTTCAGCGGACGATACTTGCGTTCCCGGTTTCAGCCTTAGGTTCCTGCACCCTCCAGTCTCAGCAGCCAGGCTTTGCGCTCCAGCCCTCCGGCGTAACCGGTAAGGCTGCCGTTGGCACCGACTACCCGGTGGCAGGGAATGATCAGAGAGATGGGATTGTGTCCCACTGCCTGCCCAACTGCCTGGGCGGAGAAGCGGGGCAGCCCTTTTTCTTTTGCCACAAGGGCAGCAATTTCTCCGTAGGTTCTGGTTTGGCCGTAGGGGATTTCGGCCAGAAGCTGCCAGACGCACTGGCGAAAGGCAGTGCCTTTTAGGGATAAGGGAGGCGTAAAATCTGGCTGCAGGCCGTTAAAATACCGATGCAGCCATTGTTTTGTCTGGTCAAAAACGGGCAGCGGTTTTTCAACAGGATTTTCAATTCCGGAGAGGGAAGAAGCGAAATATTTCTGTCCCTCAAACCACAGCCCCGTAAGGTGTTGGCCGTCGCTGGCAAGGGCGATCGTCCCCAGAGGGGACTGGCAGTGAGTGAGATACTCTATAGTATTGACAGAATCCATGTTATTTTTCCTCCTGGCTTTTTCTCGGGAAATGGCTTTGTTCAAAGCATCCTTTCGCTCATCCGTATTATTCCTCCTCCTGTTTCCAGCGGCAGGCGGTCATATCCACGCAGCCGTTGGCTTTAAAAGAGACGCCTTCCTCCAAAAGCCGGAGCCGCTGTTCCGGAAAGTGGGGAGCCAGCCGCCCGGCGCTGTTTACCACCCGGTGACAGGGGTAGGTTCCGTAGTGTTCTGCCATGCTCAGAACCCTGCCTACCAGGCGGGCATTTTTCTCCCGGCCGATAAGTGCAGCGATCTGTCCGTAGGAAGCTACCTTCCCGGCAGGGATTTCTTCTACTGCAGATAAGATTTCATAGATGAGACGTTCATTCAGGGTAGGTGTCATGATTACAGCCTCCTGTTTTGCTGATGTTTTTCGTTTGCCGGCAATTTTTGCTCATGCCGCTGCTGCTGTCAACAGGTAGGGGAGGATCGATGCGCGCTTCTCAGGTTTATAAGTCTGTGATAAATCCGGTATCATGGAGCATAGCCCCCGCTTTCCCTGCATTTTGTTCCAGTGGCTGCCAAAGGCATCTCATGGGCGCGCAGCACTCCGAAGCCTTTCTTTTTATTGTATATGGATTCTATCCATGAGGCAATTAGAGAATTTCCTTTTCAGTGAGTTTAATCAGCGAACCAATGGTCTGGTCGGAAATGTTTTCTATCGGATCGCAGGGAGAAGCAGGTGATCTTACGATTTAATTTGACAGCTTTCGGGAATTTGTGTAAGATTTTCTTAATCTGCGGGACAACAGGAATGAAGGTCTTTTTATTGACCATGCCGGTGGCTGTTTTCCTTATCGGAGACGCAGATGGCCTCACCAGCAGTTTTCTGGCGGGGAAGCTTACTGTACACGGAACTGGATACTGGAAAAGATAAGGAAAGAAAGGGGAAATACGGTATGTGGACAATTTTGTTTATTATTTTATTTTTCATGGTATTTGGACAGCTTTTGGGATTTTCTTTGAAAGCGGCCTGGGGTCTTACCAAGGTGCTGCTTGTGCTGGTCATTTTGCCGGTGATGCTGATCTTTCTGGTGATCAAAGGCTTGCTGGCTATCGCGTTTCCGCTGCTGGCAGTGGTGGGGCTGATCACGCTGGTAAAAGAGTTTGGAAAGCTGCGCTAGAAGGAGATCCACTGGTTTTCGGTTTTTGCGGGGCATAAATGTGGAGAGGAAAGCTTCAGGCGCAGTCAAATGTGGATAGGTGAGAGGAGGGAGAAGAACGTGGAATTTAAACAGCTGCAGTCTTTTGCGGCAGTGGTGGAATATGAAAGCTTTACAAAGGCGGCAGAACATCTTTATATTTCTCAGCCCACCATCAGCACTCACATTCGGATGCTGGAGGAAGAGTTTCATTCCAGCCTGATCATAAGGACCACAAAGAGCCTGGAAGTCACACCCAGAGGCAGAGAGCTGTATGAGTATGCCAGACAGGTACTCACTGGCAGAGATAACCTGCTGAGGCGTTTTACCAAGGAAAATCAGAATATCCTGCAAATCGGGACATCCACCATTCCTTCTGCCTACATTTTGCCGGAAATCCTGCCGGATTACAGAAAACAGTATCCGGAAGTCCAGCTTCACATCCACCAGACTCACAGTCAGGGGGTGCTGGAGGGACTTCGGAACGACACCTTTGAGGTGGGGATGGTGGGAATGAAAGAGCAGGAGGAGAGCTTTGTGTTTCTTCCCTTTTATCAGGATACCATGGTGCTGATCACTCCTGCGTCAGATTTTTATTTTCAATTGCAGGGGCAAAAGGAGCTTCCTTTGCCGGAGCTTTTGAAGCAGCCTTTTTTGCTGCGGGAGCAGGGGAGCGGCAGTAAAAAATGTGTGGAGACTTACTTTAACCGACTGGGAATCCGGGAGGAGGAACTGCATGTGACGGCGCGCCTTAATGATCAGGAGACCATTAAAAATCTGGTGGCAGGAGGACTGGGAATCTCCATTATATCTGAGAAGGCAGCCAGAGGCTGGGTGGAAGAGGGAAAGCTCCTGGCATTTCCTTTGCCGGAATATAGGGTTACCAGGAATTTATATCTTGCTTACCGGAAAGAATTTGTGTTAAAAGAGACAGCCTGGAGTTTTATAGAATTTGTACGGGAATTTTACAGATAACCGTCTGCAGGGGTTTTTTATGCCCCTGCTTTTTTGATTGACAGGAAATGCCTGTCAAATAAAAAGCGCTGCGTGCAGGATCGCACTGCGGCGGGCAGGAAAGATGCAGCAAAAGCGATCTGCCGCAAGGAGCTGGGATGTCCTGAGAAATGGAAAATTTATAAAAAACGAAAAGCCCGCAGAGTACGGTGCCGGTCAAAACTGACAGCAGCCGTATTCTGCGGGCTTGTTTGTGAAAGCGGTAAAACAAATAAAACCAAGCGAATGGCTGCGGCAGACCGAAAGGATGCAGCAGCCGGCTAGGGAAAAGCAGTCCTCTTTTCAGGGGGGAGTTTGGCGGTTTTAAGCCTTCAGGCTTCCAAGCTGATTAGAGCGGGCAGCACATCTGGGTGAGAGTGCTTACCGTTCTTCCCGGAAATAGGGCAGGCCCAAACTTTCCGGGGGCTGGTTTTCCTTCTTTCTCTGGAGGCTGGAGATCACCAGCACCAGAATGGTGACCAGGTAGGGCAGCATCTTGAAGATCTCCTGCATAGACTGGCTCAAAGGCACATAGGCAAAGAGAATGTAGAGACCGCCAAAGAGGATGGAACCCCAGATGGCTCTCACCGGTTTCCAGAGAGCAAAGATTACCAGAGCCACTGCCAGCCAGCCACGGTCGCCAAAACCGTTGTTCTGCCAGGTGCCGCCTAAGTACTCCATAACAAAGTACAGGCCTCCAAGGCCGCTGATCATGCCGCCGATGCAGGTGGCAGCATATTTGTACCGGGTGACGTTGATGCTGGCAGCATCAGCTGCCGCTGCGTTTTCTCCTACGGCCCGGAGATTCAGACCCATTCTGGTCTTGGTGAGGAACCAGGAGGCCAGCAGGGCGATAAGGATAGCAAGATAGGTTAAAAATCCGTAGGAGAAAAAGATGTCTCCCACAATTCCCAGATCGGACAGGAAGGGGATCTGGGTCCGGAAGGCCTGTCCGGTGGTGTACACGGTGATCTGTCCAGCAGTTCCGGTGATCTTGGAAAAGGAACCTCCCAGGAAGTTGCCGAAGCCCACGCCGAAGGTGGTGAGAGCCAGACCGGTAACATTTTGATTCGCCCGCAGGGAGATGGTGAGCACGCTGTAGATCAGCGCCCCTGCCAGGGAGAATAAAAGACAGCCCAGGACAGCGCAGACAATGCCGATAAAGCCTACAGGATTCTCTGTGTTGATCTCGTACAGGAAGGAACCGGCCAGTCCGCCGATGGCCCCCATGTACATGATGCCGGGGATCCCCAGATTTAAGTTTCCGGATTTCTCCGTGATGATCTCTCCGGTGGCGCCGAACAGAAGGGGGATGCCCTGGGTGATGGCCTTCTGGATGAAGGTTACGGAAAAAATACCTTTAAATATTGCCCATAAAAAATCCATCAGTGTGCCTCCTTTCTGTTTTTGCCAAAGATCAGCCGGTAGTTTACAAAGAATTCGCTGCCCAGGATGAAGAACAGGATGATCCCGGTGATGACCTCTGAGGCGGATTCGTTGAGCTGAAATTCACTGGCGATCTGCGTGGCTCCGTTGCCCATAAATACCAGGAAAAAGGAGATCAGGATCATGATAAAGGGATTGAACTTTGCCAGCCAGGATACGATGATGGCGGTAAAGCCTCTGCCTCCCGCAGTATTTACGGAGATGGTGTGGGAGGAACCGCTCACCAGCAAAAATCCGGTGAAGCCGCAGATGGCTCCGGAGAGGGCCATGGTGCGCATGATCACCCTTTTTACATTAATACCAGCGTAGCGGGCTGTGTTTTCACTCTGGCCCACCACAGCAATCTCATAGCCATGCTTGGTGTACTTTAGGTAGATAAACATTAAAATGGTCAGGGTCAGCACAATGATCACGTTAATGCTGTAATTGAAATTGCCAAAAATATCCGGCAGGAATTTGGTGGTGATCCAGCCTGCCTGGGTTTTCTGGTTGATGGTGCCAATGGTGCCGCTGCCCTTTTTAGCCTCCCAGACAATGCTGAAAAAGGAGGTAAACTGGATGGCAATGTAGTTCATCATCAGGGTGAACAGAGTCTCATTGGTCTTCCAGTGAGCCTTAAACACAGCGGGGATCAGGCCCCAGATCATGCCTGCAGCCAGGCTGGCGATGATCATTACAAGGAAAAGCATTGGTGTAGGAAGGGTATCGCCGCAGAATTTCATAATGCCTGCGGTCATGATGCCTCCCACCAGGATCTGCCCTTCAGCGCCGATATTCCAAAAGCGCATCTTAAAGGCAGGGGTGATGGCTAACGCGATAGCCAGCAGGATCATGGTATCCCGCATGGTGTTCCAGGTACGTCTTCCGGTACCGATGGCTCCGTCTACCATGCTGCGGTATACCTGCAAAGGATTGCTGTGGGTGATCAGATAGATGAAAAACGCACAGACTGCCAGTGAGAGCAGGATTGCCACGGCGCGGATGGCGATGGATTTTTTTAGGGTGATGGAGTCTCTTTTGACAATGCGGACAAAAGGCTCCCTTTGTTTTTCTGCTGTCATATTACGCCTCCTCTCCGTGTTTGGTCATCAATAGTCCTACTTCTTCTTTGGTGGCAGTGCGGGCATCCACAATGCCGGAAACTTTTCCGCCGCACAGTACCAGAATACGGTCAGAAAGTTCCAGAAGAACATCCAGATCTTCTCCTACATAGATCACGGCGACGCCCTGCTCTTTCTGTTCATTCAGAAGATGATAGATGGCATAGGAGGTGTTGATATCCAGTCCCCGAACCGCGTAAGCGGTCATTAACAGCTTCGGTGAATTAGCGATCTCCCGACCTACTAATACTTTCTGGACGTTTCCGCCGGAAAGGCGGCGTACCGGATAATTGATGCTGGGGGTGACTACCTCCAGCTGTTCTTTGATCTTTTCGGAAAGTTCTCTGGGATGCTTCTGTTCCAGAAGTGCATGATGTCCGTCCCGGTAACTGCGGATCATCATATTTCCGGGCATTCCCATATCGCCCACCAGACCCATGCCCAGCCGGTCCTCCGGCACAAAGGCCAGGGAAACCCCCATGTTTTTAATTTTCATGGGATCCTTTCCCAGAAGCTCATCGGTGTGCCCGGTAGAAGGATCGGTAAACAGAATACTTCCCTCTCCGGCCTGCAGACCGGCCACCGCTTCCAGAAGTTCCTTCTGGCCGCTGCCTGCAATCCCTGCGATTCCTAAGATCTCGCCGCTGTTAGCAGTAAAGCTGACATTGTCCAAAGCCTTTACTCCATATTTGTTTAAGCAGGTGAGATTTTTCACTTCCAGGCATTTCTGGGGATTTTTGGGAAGGGGACGGTCAATATCCAGAGTCACCTTTTCGCCTACCATCATTTCGGTGAGGGAGAGCTCAGTGGCTTCGCTGGTGTTCACCGTACCGATGTATTTGCCCTTCCGGAGGATGGAGACCCGGTCAGAGATAGCCAGAACCTCATGGAGCTTGTGGGTAATGATGATAATGGCTTTTCCGTCTTTTTTCATGTTGCGGAGCACATCAAAAAGGTGATCCGTCTCCTGGGGTGTGAGCACTGCGGTAGGCTCGTCCAGGATCAGAAGATTGGCGCCCCGGTACAGCATTTTTACGATCTCTACGGTCTGTTTTTCCGATACAGACATATCATATACTTTCTTATTCAGATCCAGCTGAAATCCGTAGCGCTGGATCAGTTTGGAGATATCTGCGATAACATCTTTCATGCGGATGACGGGGGACTGATCCTGCATTCCCAGGATGATGTTCTCCGCTGCCGTAAAAATGTCGATCAGCTTAAAATGCTGGTGGATCATCCCGATGCCCAGTTTATAAGCATCTTTTGGAGAACGGATGGTAACCTCTTTTCCATCGGCAAAGATCTGGCCCTTGTCAGGAAAGTAGATGCCGGAGAGCATGTTCATCAGCGTGGTTTTTCCGCTGCCGTTCTCTCCCAGCAGGGAAAGGATCTCTCCCTTTTTTACGGACAGAGAGATGTCATCATTGGCAGCAACCTTGCCGAAATACTTGCAGATTCCTTTTAATTCAATGGCGTATTCAGACATATAGATTCCTCAATTCTGTGGTGATATAACGTGAAAAATGGGGGCCGCCGCACAAAAAGTGATGTTCATTTTGTGCGGCAGTCCCCAAACACGTTTTAACGTACGTGAAATTTAGGGAAACGCTGATGCGAGCGCTTCCTTAGAATACCTGATTCAGCTCTGTGATGCCGTCGATGTGGAATGCAAAAGCAGGAGCGGAAGCCAGCTCAGACTCCATGAAGTATCCGTCCGGGTTGATGTACTCTAAACCGTAGTAGGTCTCTGCCAGATCATCGGTGGCAGTGGTGGTGATGGTCTCACCGTCTACGGTCCAGGTAGAGGTGTCAAATACATGCAGGGAACCGTCATCGATAGCTGCCCATGCAGCGTCTACTGCTTCCTGAGTGCCTTCTGCGCAGGCAGAACCAAGCTCGGTGATCCATACAGCGCCGTCAGAATGGCCGTGGCACCAGTCTGTGTCAATGGTCTCGCCATTTAAGATGCACTGGGTTGCATAAGTGTAGTAGGGACCCCATTTGATAGAGGCAGAGGTCAAAGCGTAGTTGGGAGCAGCGTCCAGCATGGAAACATTGTAGCCTACGTTGTAAACCTTGTTGGCTTCACAGCCTGCTGCTGCACCGGTGGTATCTGCGTGCTGGCTTACCAGAACACAGCCGTTGGCGATAAGTGCCTCAGCGGTCTCTTTTTCCAGTGCCTGATCAGCCCAGGAACCAGTATATTTTACTTCCATGGTCACATTGGGGCATACAGATCTTACGCCCAGGAAGAATGCGGTATAGCCGGAGATTACCTCTGCGTAGGAATAAGCGCCTACATAGCCGATCTTTTCGGTATTGTCCTCACCGTAAAGCTCTTTGAGCTTCATTCCGGCAACCACGCCGGAAACGTAGCGGGACTCATAGACAGATGTAAAATAGTTGTGCATATTTTCCAGTCCGGAGGAAGCGGCCTGATAACCGGTTCCATGGCAGAACTGAATGTCAGGATACTCAGAAGCAGCCTGGATCATGTAGTCCTCAAAACCAAAGCTGTTGCCGAAGATGATCTGACAGCCCTGCTCAGCCAGGTCTACCACTGCATCATAGCAGCTCTCATCTTCCGGGGTGTTGTATTTGCAGATGATCTGGTCATCGGACAGTCCCAGAGCTTCCTGCATTTCCTCAAGGCCCAGCATATGTGCATAAGTATAACCTTCCTGCTCATCTCCGATGAACACAAATCCCACCTTAAGATCAGCCAGATCCACAGGCTCAGCAGCGCTTGCTGTAAAAGCAGCTCCCAGGGAAACTGCTGCGGCGGCAGCCAGTACGGCCAGTTTTTTCCATAACTTCATATTCTTCTCCTCCTTTTGTAATTGAAACATGGGTGTATGGATGTGAAAATAGCGGCCGATGAACAGTTGAGAAGAGCACTCTGCCCTGGAGAAGACAAGCAGCTTCAAGGAGCAGTGGTTCGGGAGAAATCTTTTATAAAGAAATAAAAAAGAAGTCTGCGGGCAGACTTATCTGCCTGCGGCGGGTCGCTTTGGCAACATTTTTGTTCGCCGCAGTGCAATCCCACGGAGCGCTTTTATATCATTCAGGAAATAATTTCCTGGGATATAAAAAGCAGACATACGAAAAGGTATATCTGCCGTAAACGATCTGCTGCATAAAAACCAATAGTCGCATTTGATCGGTATGCGGTAGAAACGTCTGAACCATCTTCTCAGACTTATATCGGCGTAGCAATTTTTCCTGATTTAATTTTAACAATAGGACTGTTTATTGTCAACCAAAACAGAGGAGAAAATGGAATTTGCATACAGAACTTGAAAAACAGGGAAAGGAGTTGACTTTTTATATACCGAACGGTATAATGAAGGCAAAAGTAAAATAAGGAAGAAGGGAGCCTGAATGGAAAACAGAGAGCGGATTTTACAGTGTGCAGAGGAGCTGTTCTACGCCAGGGGTTACGATGCAGTGGGTGTCCAGGAGATTGCGGATCGGGCAGGTATCAGCAAGCCTACCCTGTATTATTATTTCGGCAGCAAGCGAGGGCTTCTTCAGGCGATCCTGGATGGAAAGTTTGAAAAAATGTACCGGTGCATTCAGATCCCGGAGGAGATCTGGGATGTGAAGGAGCGGCTGCACCATCTGGCCAGCGCATACTACAGCTTTTTTCAGGAGGAAAAGAAGTTCCATATGCTTTTGATGGCGCTGTTTTATTCAGCCAGGGAGAATGAAGCCTACCAGACCGTACACCCGTATCTCATAGATTTTTATCAGGCTACAGTGGCAGTGTTTGAGAACTGTTCGGATCAGCTGGGAAATATGAATGGCCGTCAGAATCAGTTTGCCATCAGTTTTATGGGAATGATCAATCAGTATCTGATGCAGGAGGCAGATCGGGAGAACGGTATTTTCAGAGGAGATTCAGGAGAGACGATCTCCGGATTGGTGAATCAGTTTATGTATGGGATTTTTTCGTAAAAAGAAATGGTTCGGAGTGGGACGTGGGTGCATCCGTTTCCATCTCCATACGCTGTTTAATAGACAGCGTATGGACTGGTGTGAGGGCAGATCTGAAGGACAGAGAGAAGGGAAAATACTGAGAGGATAATCTTCCGATAACAATAAATAATATATAAAGAAAGATGGGATACAGGAGGTTTTACAATGAGCAAGTGGTTTGAGCAGGCTGCCTTTTACCATATATATCCTTTGGGATTGTGCGGCGCTCCGGCAGTAAATCCGGGAGGTGAGCCGGTGCATCGATTTTTGGAATTGGAAAAGTGGCTGCCTCATATTGAAAAGCTTGGCTGCGGGGGGATTTATATCGGTCCGCTGTTCCAATCCGGGACTCATGGGTATGATACCATGGATTATAAGCTGGTGGATGGCCGGTTGGGAGATAATGAGGATTTCAGACGGTTTGTGGAGAAGGCACACAGCTTTGGGATCCGCGTTGTGGTGGACGGAGTATTCAACCACACAGGAAAAGGTTTTTTTGCCTTTGAAGATATCAGAAAGAATCGGGAGCATTCCCCTTACTGCGGCTGGTATAAGGGCCTTAATTTTCAGGGGAGCTGTCATGGTGAGAGCTTTGGTTATGAATCCTGGAGAAACTGCGGGGATCTGGCAAATCTAAATCTGCAGAATCCGGAAGTAAAGGAATATCTGTTTGAGGTGATCCGCTTCTGGATCCGGGAATTTGACATTGACGGAATCCGTCTGGACTGTGCGGACTGTCTGGAATTTGATTTTATGAGACAGCTGCGTCAGCTTACCGGAAGGGAGAAAGAAGATTTCTGGCTTATGGGAGAGGTGATACACGGAGATTACAGCCGATGGGCCAATGAGGAGATGCTTCATTCGGTTACCAATTACGAACTGCACAAGGGACTGTACTCCGGACATAATGATCACAATTATTTTGAGATTGCGCACACGATCCGGCGTCAGTTTGATGAGAACGGGGGAATCTACCGGGGGCGTATCTTGTATAGCTTTGCGGACAATCACGATGTATCCAGACTGGTAAATAAATTAAAGAACAAAGAGCACTTAAAGCCGGTGTACGGACTTTTGTATACCCTGCCCGGCATCCCATCGGTGTATTATGGTTCAGAATGGGGGATAGAGGGAGCCAAGGAGCAGGGGGATGCGGCGCTGCGCCCCTGCCTGGATCTGGAAGAATTTTTGAAGAGGCCTCCAGTGCCCGGTCTGGCAGAGTGGATTGCTTTTCTTGGAAACTGCCGGAAGGAGTATCCGGTACTGGCAGAGGGACGTTACCGGGAGCTGCTTTTGACAAACCGCCAGTATGCCTTTGTCAGAATGGATGAGGGAAGGGGCGTGATTACGGCAGTCAACAATGATGAGTCGGATGCGGAGCTTTGGATCCCTCTTCCTCTGGGAGGAAGCCTGATGGATCTTGAGACAAAGGAGCAGATCGAGCCGGAAGGCGGGAAGCTTCATATAACGCTGTCTGCCGGAGGCTGCCGTCTCATAGGCATCAATGTGTGATGAACAGGAAAAAGAAAAAGCAAAAAGAAAATGTAAGAAGAGAAAAGTAAGGGAGCAATTCAAAACAAGGGATAGGTAAAGGAGCAAGAGGGATGAAGGATAATGAGAAAAAGGGAAAGACGGTTTCCAGGACAGAAGGCAGAACTGCCGGAAAAGCACCGGCAAAGTCTGCCGGGAAGCCGACAGCAAAGAAGGCTGCCGTACAGGCTGCGCCTCAGGATCCGGCCTTTGTGACAGAGCTGGATCAGTATCTGTTCGGGCAGGGAGTCCATTATGATATTTTCCGGAAGCTGGGAGCGCATCCGGCAAAAAAGAACGGAAAAAAGGGAATTTATTTTGCCGTCTGGGCGCCCAATGCCAGAGGCGTGTATGTGATCGGCAGCTTTAATGGGTGGTCAGAAACCAGTCATCCCATGGAGCGCCTGGATCCGCTGGGGATTTATGAGCTGTTTGTGCCGGAGGCCCGTCAGGGAGATATGTATAAATTCCTGATCCATGCCAGGGATGGAAGAAAACTGTATAAGGCAGATCCCTTTGCCAATGCAGCGGAGATGCGGCCGGGAACGGCCTCTGTGGTGACAGATATTTCCAGGATCCGCTGGAGTGACTCTGCCTGGATGAAGAAACAGGAGCGCTTTGCACCGGATAAAAGTCCGATTTCTATTTACGAAGTACATCCGGGGAGCTGGAGGAAGCATCCCCATGAGGAGGGGGAGGATGGTTTCTATACCTACCGGGAGCTGGCAGAGAGCCTGACCAATTATGTAAAGGATATGGGTTATACTCATGTGGAGCTTATGGGGATTGCGGAGCACCCCTTTGACGGTTCCTGGGGCTATCAGGTTACCGGGTACTATGCACCCACTTCCCGGTACGGCAGTCCGGAGGATTTTGCCTATCTGGTAAACTATCTTCACAGAAATAATATCGGCGTGATCCTGGACTGGGTTCCGGCCCATTTCCCCAGGGATGCTCACGGCCTGGCAGAATTTGACGGAACCTGTTTATTTGAATATGCAGATCCCAGGAAGGGAGAACATCCGGATTGGGGCACCAAGGTGTTTGACTATGATAAAAATGAGGTGAAGAACTTCCTTATTGGCAATGCCCTGTTTTGGGTAGAGCAGTACCATGTGGATGGCCTTCGGGTGGATGCGGTGGCTTCTATGCTGTATTTGGATTACGGCCGTCAGGATGGACAATGGGTGCCGAACCAATACGGAGGAAATAAAAATCTGGAGGCCATTGAGTTTTTTAAGCATTTGAACAGTGTGGTACAGGGAAAGCATCCGGGTACTATGATCATTGCAGAGGAGTCTACAGCATGGCCTAAGGTGACTGACCGACCGGAAAATGACGGACTGGGCTTTACGTTAAAGTGGAACATGGGCTGGATGCATGATTTCCTGGAATACATGAAACTGGATCCCTATTTCCGAAAATATAATCATAACAAAATGACCTTTGCTATGACCTATGCCTACTCGGAAAAGTATGTGCTGGTACTGTCCCACGATGAGGTGGTGCATCTGAAATGTTCTATGATCAATAAGATGCCCGGGCTTTACGATGACAAGTTTGCCAATCTGAAAGCAGGATATACCTTTATGATGGGACATCCCGGCAAGAAGCTTCTGTTTATGGGGCAGGAGTTTGCCCAGTTCCAGGAGTGGAGCGAAGCAAGGGAGCTGGACTGGTTTTTGCTGGCAGAGAAGAAGCATCAGCAGATGCAGGCTTTTGTGCGGGAGCTGCTGCATCTTTATAAGAGTACTCCGGCGCTGTATGAGGCCGACTGCAGTCCGGAAGGTTTTGAATGGGTCAACGCAGACGATGGAGACCGGAGTATCTTCAGCTTTATGCGCCATTCGGAGAACGGCAGAAGCAATCTGCTGTTTGTGATCAACTTTACACCGGTAGCCAGACCGGATTACCGGGTGGGAGTCAACAGAAGAAAGCAGTACAAGCTGGTGTTAAACAGCGATGATGCTCAGTTTGGAGGTTCCGGAAAAGAGCGGCCGGAGATTTACAAGGCTGTGAAAAAGGAATGCGATGGAAAGACGTATTCCTTTGCCTATGATCTTCCGGCTTACGGAGTAGCGGTATTTAAATTTTAAAAAGGAAGAGAACCGGAGATACGGTTGATTTTTCCGTCTTGGACAGACTGGAAGAGGGATAAAAAAGCACAGGGAGGGAGTGGATCCTTTTGGAACACTCCCTCCCTGTGTCAGCGCTGTGTGTTCATTATCCCACGGAGTGAATGAAGAACAGCCGCAGAGTGAAGGTGCCGATAAAGGGCAGATGCCCACAGGATTTCGTTGTTTTATCAGATACGCTAAAGATGATGTCAGATAAGATTTGAGGCTCTGGCAGGGAATGTAAATTTCGCGGGGGCTTCCTTTATTTCTTTGCACCGAAGTTTTTCTTCCTTATTCCTGGAAATTGTGGTAAAATAAAAACCTAATATGGAGTTTTATGCGCACTGAAGGCGAGATGCCCACAACCCCGGGATTGATATGAGATCCCGGTTCTGGGATTTTTGAAAGATAGTAGGGAGAACGGCTATGAATACAAAGTTTAAGGCAAAGTACAGCGGTGATTTGAAGCTCCACTGGCAGTGGAGCGTGATCCTGGCCTTGACGCTGCTGATCTTGGACGGCGCCATGTTCTGGGTATCCAGGGAAGCAGGGTTTCTTGCACTGATCTTTACAGCACTCTACTTTTTGGGCGTGCTGTGGATGTATTTTCACTATAAGCCCAAAATTCTGCGGGAGCTGGTGAATTTTGCCACTGGCTACGGCCAGGTGCAGAAAGCTATCCTGGAAGAATTTGAGATTCCGGCTGCTCTTTTGGAACCGGACGGAAAGGTGCTCTGGATGAATAACCGGCTTTACGAGCTGACGGATAAGCACAAGGGTTATCGGAAAAATATTTCCACGCTGTTTCCGGAGATATCCAGAGAGATCCTTCCGGAGAACGGGTGGAGCAGGGAGATACGGCTGGAGTATAAGGAGTATGATTTCCGGGCTCAGGTGCAGAAGATTTCTCTGAATGACCTGGTGGATGATGCGGCCCTGGTGGAGCGGGAGGGAGATGAAGAATTTCTCTACATGGTGTATCTGTTCGATGAGACGGATCTGAACCGCTATATCCGGGAGAACAAAGAGCAGCGTCCGGTGGTAGGTCTGTGCTATATTGATAATTATGAAGAGGTGATGGACCGGGTGGATGAGGTTCACCAGTCTCTTCTGAATGTACTGGTAGACCGGAAGATCAACAAATATTTTTCTGCCATGGAGGCTCTGATTAAGAAGCTGGAGAAGGATAAATATCTGGTGATCTTAAATCAAAAGACCTTAAAGGCGCTGGAAGAAGACCGCTTCGCCATCCTGGAGGGAGTCAAGACCATCAACATCGGTAATGAGGTGGATATCACCATCAGTATCGGTGTGGGAATGAATGGCAGCGGGTATCAGCAGAACTATGAGTTTGCGAGAAGTGCCATGGAGATGGCCCTTGGCCGGGGCGGCGATCAGGCTGTGGTGAAGGATAACGATAAGGTGACCTTCTTTGGAGGAAAATCCCAGAGGAGCGAAAAGAATACAAGAGTAAAGGCCAGGGTGAAGTCACAGGCTATGCGGGAGATCATCGGAACCAAGGACCGGGTGGTGGTGATGGGCCATGCCATGACGGATATGGACTGCTTTGGAGCCTGCGTGGGAGTGTACCGGGCAGCAAAAGCGGCAGGCAAGCCGGCTCACATTGTTTTGGGAGAAATCAACAGCAGTATCCGCTTCTGGACGAATCAGTTTCAGGAGAGCCGGGAGTATGAAGAGGATCTGTTTGTTAATCATGAGCAGGCTATGGAGCTGGTGGACAATAACACTGTGCTGGTGGTGGTGGACACCAACAAACCCAGCATAACGGAGTGCAAAGAGCTGCTGGGTCTCACCAGAACCATTGTGGTGCTGGATCATCACCGTCAGACTACGGAAAAGATCGAGAATGCAGCCCTCTCCTACATTGAGCCCTCCGCTTCTTCCTCCTGCGAGATGATTGCTGAGATTCTCCAGTATTTTGAGGAAGGCGTGCGTCTGAAAAATCTGGAAGCGGACTGCATGTATGCGGGTATTATCATCGATACCAATAACTTCGTGGCAAAGACCGGAGTCCGCACCTTTGAGGCAGCGGCTTATCTGCGGCGCTGCGGGGCAGATGTAACCAGAGTGCGCAAGGCATTAAGGAACGATATGACCAGCTACAAGGCCAGAGCACAGGCGGTAAGCAATGCCCAGAGTTTTCTTGAGAGCTACGCCATTACCATATGTCCGGCAGATGAGCTGGAAAGCCCCAATGTGGTGGGGGCTCAGGCGGCCAATGAGCTGCTGAATATTGTGGGAGTGAAAGCCTCCTTTGTGATCACAGAGTATGATAACCGGGTATTTATCAGCGCCCGGTCCATCGATGAGGTGAATGTGCAGATCATTATGGAGCGGCTGGGCGGCGGCGGCCATATGAACATTGCAGGAGCGCAGCTGAAAGGCGTTACGGTGCAGGAGGCTGTGGAAAAGCTGAAACAGGTACTGAAAGAAATGACTGAGGAAGGAGCTATCTAAAATGAAAGTAATTTTGTTAGAGGATGTTAAGGCAGTAGGAAAAAAGGGAGAGATCGTAGAGGTCAGCGACGGATATGCAAGAAATGTGCTTTTGAAAAAGAAGCAGGGCGTTGAGGCTACCGGAAAAAACAGAAATGATTTAAAGCTTCAGAAAGCCAACCAGGAGAAAGTGGCAGCGGAGAATTTGGCAGCAGCCCAGGAGCTGGGCAAAAAGCTGGAGGCAGCTTCCATTACCTTAAAGGTAAAGGTGGGAGAGGGAGGCAGGCTGTTTGGTTCCATCTCCAACAAAGAGGTGGCAGAGGCGGTGAAAGAGCAGTTAGGCTATGAGATTGACAAGAAGAAGGTTCAGCTGAACAATCCCATTAAGAGTGTCGGCACGATGGAGGCAGCCATCAAACTGCATACCAAGGTGACCGCTCAGCTGAAGGTGAATGTGGAGAGCTTATAAAATGGAAGAAACACTGATGAAAAGAGTGATGCCCCACAGTGCGGAGGCGGAGCAATCCGTGATCGGAGCCATGATGATCGACCAGGAGGCCATCACAGTGGCCCAGGAGTTGCTTACGGCGGAGGATTTTTATCAGAAGCAGTACGGAGTGCTCTTTGACGCTATGACAGGGCTTTACAGTGAGGGAAAGCCGGTGGATCTGATCACTCTTCAGGAGCGGTTGAAAGAGATGGATGTGCCTCCGGAGATCAGCAGCCTGGAGTTTATCCGGGATCTGATTACCGCTGTGCCCACTTCTGCGAATGTGCGTTATTATGCCCAGATCGTTCAGGACAAGGCTCTGATGCGCCGGCTGATCAAAGTAAATGAGGAGATCGCCAATGCCTGTTATGCAGGGAAGGAAAAGGTGGAGGATATTATGGAGGAGACAGAGCGTCAGATCTTCCAGGTACTCCAGAAAAAAAGCTCCGATGATTTTGTGCCCATCAAGGATGTGGTACTGAAGGCGCTGGATAAGATCGAGATGGCCAGCCGGAACAAGGGCAGTGTCACCGGACTTTCCACCGGGTTCATTGATCTGGATTATAAGACTTCCGGGCTTCAGCCTTCGGATCTGATCCTTATTGCCGCCCGTCCCTCCATGGGAAAGACGGCTTTTGTGCTGAATATTGCAGAACATATGGCTTTTCGCAATGATATCACTGTAGCGATCTTCAGTCTGGAGATGTCCAAGGAGCAGCTGGTGAACCGACTTTTCTCCCTGGAGTCCAGGGTGGATGCCCAGCTTCTCAGAAACGGCAATCTAAGCGATACCGACTGGGCCAACCTGATCGAGGGAGCAGGGATCATCGGCCGTTCTCATATGATCATTGACGATACGCCTGGTATCTCGGTGGCGGAGCTGAGGAGCAAGTGCAGGAAATACAAGCTGGAGCACAATCTGGGGATCATTATGATCGACTATCTGCAGCTGATGCAGGGGAGCAAGAAATCCGAGTCCAGGCAGCAGGAGATCTCAGATATCTCCCGTTCTTTAAAAGAGATCGCCAGAGAGCTGCAGGTGCCTGTGGTGGCATTATCCCAGCTCTCCCGTGCAGTGGAGCAGCGTCCGGATCACAGGCCCATGCTTTCCGACCTGCGTGAATCAGGTGCTATTGAGCAGGATGCGGACGTGGTGATGTTCCTGTACCGCGACGATTACTATAATAAAGACACAGACCGGAAGGATGTGGCGGAGGTGATCATTGCCAAGCAGAGAAACGGCCCCATCGGTACGGTGGAGCTGGCATGGCTGCCAAGATATACCAAGTTTGCAAATATGCAGAAATAAAACAGGCTGTCTGCTGCAAAAAGCATCTCATGGCAGCCTTTCGTGTGTTTTTCTGAAAACAAATATGTTTTCGGAAAAACACATCGAAAATCCACCGGGGGCAGGATTTTGCAATATCCCGTTTGATTTTAAAAATTCTATTATATTTCTAAAATGATTGCCTGATATCCCAGCAGTTCAAGTTCATTTCCTGTGATCTTCAGATCTTTCAGATTATTCAGAAGCACTTTTTTATAGCCCTGTTCCAGCGAGATGCGCTGGGATTTTTTTTGAAAATTTCCGGCAACCAACAGGGTTTTGTCCCCTTTCCGGAAGTAAGCCATCAGGTTTTGATGATCCTCCCACACTGGTTCCATAGAGCCGTAGACGATAGTATTCTGATAGACCGGATTTTTCCGCAGGGCGATGAGCTTCCGATAAAAAGAAAACACCGAATCCGGATCGCTTAACTGACATTCTGCGTTAATGTCCCTGTAGTTTGGATTTACCTTCAGCCAGGGAGTGCCTGTGGTAAACCCGGCGTTGGCTTCCTGATTCCACTGCATGGGGGTTCTGGCATTGTCCCGGCTGCTGCGGGAGATCACTGCCAGGGCTTCCTCCCTGGACAGGCCTGCCTGAAGAGCCACCTGGTACTGATCCAGCGAGGAGATATCATTCACTTCCTCTATGGACTGGAAGGGATAGTTTTCCATGCCCAGCTCCTGGCCCTGGTAGAGGAAGGGGATGCCCCGAATCAGAAAGTACAGGGCAGCCAGCATTTTTTTCGAGGCCGGGCACAGATCTTCTTTGGGAATATAGCGGCTGACGCCCCGGGGCTCATCGTGGTTTTCAATGATGTTGGAGAGAAAGCCTGTCATGCCTACCCGTCTCTGTGACTGGAAACAGCAGTGTTTGTAATCCTCCGGAGTGACGGGGGTATCATCATACCAGCCTTTTTGGCTGGCACCGAAAATATGGGCGGAGAAATCAAACATGCTGGAGAAATATCCATGTTCTCCGATAAAGTCCGGCAGCTCTTCCGGTTTTTCATTAAATACTTCCCCCACAGAGAAGGCGTCATATTTTTGAAAGGTCCGTTTCTGCATCTCTTCTAAAAATGTTCCTACGCCGGAGGCTTCTTCCAGCATGCGGTCAATGCTGCTTAAGCCATCCTCACGATCCGGGGTGTAATCGTGCATAGGCAGGGCTTTTTTGATGTTAATGATGGCGTCAATGCGAAAGCCGCCCAGGCCTTTATCCAGCCACCAGTTGATATTTTTGTAGATCTCCTCCCGGACTTTAGGGTTTTCCCAGTTCAGATCCGGCTGTTTTTTGTGGAACAGGTGAAGATACTGTTTGCTGGTGCCGGGAAGATCTTCCCATACCGGGCCGCCGAAGTAGGAACGCCAGTTGGTGGGGAGCTTCCCCTCCTCTTTTTCCCGCAGATAAAAATAATCCCCGTACATTCCATCCGGATCTGCACAGGCTTTCTGAAACCATTCATGTTCATCCGAACAGTGGTTTACCACCAGATCCATTAAAATATACATGTCTCGCTTTTTTGCTTCTGCAATAAGGCGTTCCATGTCCTCCATGGTGCCGAAACGAGGATCGATCCCGTAGTAATCGGAGATATCGTACCCCTGGTCTGCCAGAGGGGAGGGGTAGCAGGGGGAGAGCCAGAGGATGTCCACTCCCAGCAGTTTTAAATAATCCAGTTTTTGGATAATGCCCGGAAGATCGCCGATACCGTCCCCGTTGGTGTCCAGAAAGCTTTTGGGATAGATCTGATAGGCTACTTTATTGTGCCACCACTTTTTTATCATAGGTGAAACCTCCTTAGAATTTTTAAGCAGGTGCTCATAGTTTGGAATTTATCATATCATAAAAAATATTTTGCTGTCAAAAAAATCCCGCTTCCTGGAATATTCTTTTGACATCTGGCAATCCTATGGATAGACGAACGGATGGCAAAACAGGGCTGAGAGGAAAACTTCCGGTCCGGAGCCGTCAGGCGTAAATATGGACAGAGGTGAAAGATGATGGAAAACAAAGAATCAAAATTCAAGTGGAACGGAAAAAATAACAATCTTATTTTTGGCCTGTGCCTGGTAGCAGTGACGGCGTTTTCAATCCTGTTTGCAGCAGGTCAGGTAAAAAACGCCCAGAAGCAAAGGGCCGGAGAGCAGCAGGAGCTGGAACAGACGGCAAAAGCCGGCAATCAGGCAGCACCCCAGGTGGATCAGGCGCTGCAGGAGGCGTTGGATCGGTCTGAGGAGCAGCCGGGAGCGGCCGGGGATCCTTTGGCAGAGGCCAGCTCCAGTGATGTAGATGCCCGGATACCGTCCCAGGCGGAAGGTGAGATAGATCCTCAGATCCAGGATCAGCCGGTGGCAGAGGAAGCATCTGCTGCTGTTCAGACTCCGGAGATTCTTCCCACCGTAACCTTCAGCGAGGAAGATACCTTAAATTGGCCAGTGGCTGGCAGTGTAGTGCTGGATTATTCTATGGACAGCAGTATTTACTTTCCGACATTAAAACAGTATAAGTATAATCCGGCCCTGGTGATCGGCAGCGATGTGGGAGCTCAGGTGGTAGCTGCAGCCAGAGGTGTGGTGGAGAGCATCGATATTGATGAGGAAACAGGAACTACCCTGGTGATGAGCCTGGGGGATGGTTACAAGCTTACCTATGGACAGCTGAAGGAACTGACAGTTTCTGAAGGCCAGGTGGTGGAGCAGGGAGAGATACTGGGATATGTAAGCGAACCCACCAAGTATTATTGCATGGAGGGAAGCAATCTGTACTTTTCCATGACAAAGGACGATCTCCCGGTTGATCCGGTGATCTATCTGGAATAAAGATAAGAGAGAGCAGGACAGGGAGCAGAAGGCACTCATCGTCATTTCTGACTGCTCCTTTTCCTGTCTGTCCGGGAGAATGGAAAATTGGATATGCACAAAATAGAGGATCTGGATTATAATACAGTATGACGAAGGTACGCAATCGAATATCTGACACAGTTTTACAGAAGTATTCCATTGGGATGGACGGAAATGATCGATCTGGAATAGGATACCTGCTTCGTCGATTGCTTTTTATAAACAAGGAGGGCGGCAGCAAGAATAAAAAACGGGTGTTTTCCCCGGAAAGTTCCTGCTTCCCCCTCTCTACATAGACACTGGATGATTTGCAGTCCGGGTAATGGCAATATAATGAGAAGCAAAAACGGATCTGCCGGCCTGGCGCTACGCTGAAACAGCGGATTTTGAAAATGGAGACAAGCTTATGAGCAATTTTGTATACATAGTAGAGTGCAGAGACGGAAGCTATTATACTGGCTGGACCAACAATTTAGAGCAGAGACTGGAGGCTCACAATCAGGGGAAGGGGGCCAAGTACACCAGAGGCCGGAGGCCGGTAAAGCTGGTGTATCAGGAGGAGCTTCCCTCAAAAGAAGAAGCTTTGCGAAGGGAATATGCGGTTAAGCAAATGAGCCGTTCCGGGAAGGAGCGGCTCATAAAAGAGTTTGGTAAAAAAGAATGATACAATGAAACATGGCGCTGGAAGAGAAGCAGTGATAAAAATAGTTAGACCATGCAGCGGCATATCAGAAAATCCATTGCTTACAGAGGCATGGAAGCCACAAAGAAATACATAAGAATCAGGTGGCAGGCGCTGCCTCCCATAACGAACAGATGAAAGATCTCATGGGAACCAAAGGATTTATGCCTGGAATTAAAAATAGGAAGTTTCAGTGCATAGATGATCCCGCCTACGGTGTAGATGATCCCTCCTGCCAGCAGCCAGCCAAAAGCTGCGGGGGAAAGGGTATTGATGATCTGAGTGAAGGCCAGCACACAGGTCCAGCCCATGGCAATGTAGAGCAGGGAAGAAAACCATTTGGGACAGTTGATCCAGAAGGCTTTGATCAGGATCCCCAGAATGGCAATGCCCCATACCAGACCGCACAGCAGATACCCGGTGCGTCCTCTCAGAACGATGAGACACACTGGCGTGTACGTCCCTGCGATCAAAACAAAGATCATCATATGATCAATCTTTCGCAGGATCCGGTTCCATTTTTCGGAAATATTCAGGGAGTGGTAGGTGGTGCTGGCGGCGTACAAAAGGATCATGCTGACAATAAAGATTCCAAGAGAGACTGTGTGAACAAGATCCGGATTGGAAGCTGCTCGAATCATGAGAGGAACGGCAGCAAAAACTGCCATCAGCATACCGATAAAATGGGTGATAGCACTTCCTGGATCCTTTAAGTGCATAGTGTCTTTTTTGACCCGCATAGCTTCGTTCGTTCTTTTTTCTTTCATGTCGAGACCTCCTTAGGACTGTGATGATGATGGCCTGGGGCAGGCAAAGCGGCTTGCTCCGGGGGAAAAGTCTTTCCTCAGACTTTTAAAAACCAATTATATAATTATTATACTCTGATAAGTAGTTTTCAATACTATGTATTGATATATTACTACCGTGTGATGAAAAATGCAATACTAGAAAGAGAAAAATCAGAAAATTAATTTTTATGTAACAGATGGGGCTGGAAAGAAGAGGAGGGTGGTTTAAAAAGAAGAAATAGTGGAGATAGGTACTTTTCAGTGGGAAATTGATTGACTGACCTTATCTAAAAAGCAAAAACTGGTTATTTTAATAGGTACAGATTGATGTTATCCTATAACACAGAAAATTAAAGAAAGAGGGATGTATTTATGAACAGAGAACAGAATATGATCACAAAATTGGCTCAGACGGCTCTTTTGGCTGCATTATGTTTTGTTTCATTTACTTTTTTGCAGATTAAGATCCCCATGCCGGGGGGAGACGCCACCTCCATCCATATTGGAAACGCCTTTTGTGTGCTGGCGGCTCTTCTGCTGGGAGGCTTGTACGGAGGACTGGCGGGAGCCATCGGCATGAGTATTGCGGATCTGATGGATCCGGTTTACATTACCGTGGCACCGAAAACCTTTGTGCTGAAGCTCTGCATCGGCCTGATCACCGGCCTGGTGGCCCACAGGATCGCCCATATCAATGAAAGCACAGATAAGAAATATGTGCTGAAATGGAGTGTTATCGCAGCAGTGTGCGGGCTTGGCTTCAATGTGATCTTTGATCCCCTGGTGGGATATTTCTACAAAATGTGGGTGCTGGGACAGCCCCAGGAGCTGGCCTCTGTCCTGGCGAAGTGGAGTACAGCCACCACCTTTGTGAATGCAGTGGTATCTACCGTGTTAGTAGGGCTGATTTACAACGTGCTGCGTCCGGCACTTAGCAGAGCAGGGCTGATGGGAAGAACCGAACCGGCCTGTAAAAAGAAAGCTCCCGCAGGGCAGTGAACCGAACGGCCCGGGTATTGGACTGGATCATGTTCTCCCAAAAGAATTATGTGTTATGGCAAAATAATTAGGAAAGACGCTATTCGCGACTTTTATGAAGAGCGGGAACGTTAAAGCCGGTAATAGGACAGATGATATAGACAGAAAAAGAAGCCGTTGCATGAATGATTGAATAAATCATAGATGCGGCGGCATCTTTGTGTTCATTTTTATGACTGCATAGGATCTTATCTCAGTATTTCAAAATATGGAATACAGGTACTCTTGAACAATTTAGACAGACAGGATGAGTATGTATCTGTTGCATAAATGAACAAGAGAGGAGAGATAAGGCTATGAACAGAGAAACATTAATAGATTTAATGGATTGCATGATTGAAGCTGAATGGGCTGCAGAAGCTGTGAAAGAGATTTCTTGATTATTGATGGCTGCTTTTAAAAAGCAGGATGTTTCTATCAGTGGGAAATTATTTTATTGTTATCATTCCCTTTCGAGGCAGGCGGAAAAGCAGATGGATGAGAGCTTGCAAATGCTAAATGGAATTATGTCAGGAACAAAAGTCCGAAAAAAGAGAGAACAGATTTCTCTGTTCCCTCTATAAAAGCCTTATTTTAAGAATTTCTCATTAGCCAAAGTATCTGTTCAACAGACCCAGGAATGCTTTTCCGTGTCTAGCTTCGTCCTTTGCCATCTCATGAACCGTGTCATGGATTGCGTCCAGGTTAGCAGCCTTAGCCATTTTAGCCAGCTCCAGCTTACCAGCAGTAGCGCCGTTCTCAGCCTCAACTCTCATCTCCAGGTTCTTCTTGGTGCTGGGGGTAACTACCTCGCCCAGCATCTCAGCGAATTTTGCTGCATGCTCAGCTTCTTCGTAAGCAGCCTTCTCCCAGTACAGACCGATCTCCGGATATCCTTCTCTGTGAGCAACTCTGGACATAGCCAGGTACATACCAACCTCAGAGCACTCGCCCTCAAAGTTTGCTCTCAGACCAGCGATGATCTCTTCGCTTACGCCCTCAGTAATGCCAACTTCATGCTCGCAAGCCCAGGTCATAACACCCTCTTTTACCTCTTCAAATTTGTCAGCTCCTGCCTTACAGATGGGGCATACTTCGGGAGCTGCTTCGCCTTCATAAACATAACCACAAACTTTACATACAAATTTTGCCATAATCTTGTTCTCCTTTTATTTTTTAGATTTTATTTTAGTACCTGTTACTATCTTCCAAATTAGCACTTTTTAGGGGGTCTGTCAAGGCAGAACCTTGCCCCTGTAGGCACTGTTGGCAGAGTCCGTAAAAATTTGCAACGTATCCCTCGATTTCGCCGTCAAACCCATTCGCAGCTGTTTCCATAATCGCATCAATGGATGCTGTTTTCAGGTCAGAGACATGATGACAGTGTCTGCATATGAAGTGACAGTGCCGGGAGACATCTCCGTCAAAATGGTCCGGGCCCTCACCAGTGGAAATCTTCTGGATTTCCCCCAGCTCTGTTAAAAGAGCCAGATTTCGATAGACGGTTCCTAAGCTGATTCGCGGCTGTTCCTTCCGCAAAGCTGTATAGATCATTTCAGCGGTAGGATGGTCCTTGCGCCCGGCCAGGAAATTTTTGATGGACTCTCTTTGCCTGCTGTATTTTAGAGTAGCCATATAAGAGTCTCCTTAATAATAGTAATTAATACTGTTATTATAATAGCAGGAGAAGCAGGATTTGTCAATACAAAAAATAAAATTATTTTGGAAATATTATCGTACAGGTGAGCAGAATGATATGGAACGGAGGATGGATCCTGGCGCACAGGTACTGGAAATTTTTAGAGCAATTTAATAACATAAACCTTTGAAATTCGATTATAATAAAGAAGACATTAGAAGATCTTTACCGCAGTCGGTATTTTGCCGGCACAGATTTGATGGTTAGATCAGTCAGAGAGAAGGAGGATTTCATTATGTATGATGTGATTATTGTTGGTTCCGGTCCTGCCGGCCTGGCGGCAGCAATCTATGGAGAGAGAGCCCGGCTTTCGGTTTTGGTGCTGGAAAGGGAATATATCAGCGGCGGTCAGGTAGTTAACACCTACGATGTGGATAATTATCCGGGCCTTCCGGGGATCAGCGGTTTTGAGCTGGGCATGAAATTTCGGGAGCATGCAGATAAGTTCGGAACAGAGTTTGTAACTGCAGAAGTAAAAAACATTATAATAGAAGGTACTGTGAAAAAAGTGGTAACAGATTCAGCGATCTATGAAGGAAGGGCAGTGATCCTTGCCATGGGGGCTGCCCATCGGAAACTGGGGGTTTTGGGGGAGGAACAGCTGGCCGGTATGGGGGTTTCCTACTGTGCCACCTGTGACGGAGCTTTCTTTAAGAATCGTACCACTGCGATTGTGGGAGGCGGAGATGTTGCAGTGGAGGATGCGTTGTTTTTGGCCAGAATCTGTGAAAAGGTATATTTGATCCATCGCAGAGATCAGCTGCGGGCAGCAAAGATCCTTCAGGAGAAACTGTTTGACTGCCCCAATGTAGAATTTATCTGGAACTCAGAGGTGACAGAAATCTGCGGGGAGGATCATGTGGAGTGTATTAAAATAAGAGAAAAGGGACAGGAGACGGCAAAAGTGCTTTCGGTAGACGGGGTATTTATTGCGGTGGGAACTGTACCAAATACGAAAGAAATTTGTAATAACTGTAATAATTTGGAAATGGATAAGGAGGGATACATCCTCGCAACGGAGGATTGTGCCACAAATATTCCCGGAATTTACGCTGCAGGAGATGTAAGAACCAAGAAATTAAGGCAAATTATTACAGCGGCAGCAGACGGGGCCAATGCGGTGACCAGTGTGCAGGAATACTTAAATACCTTGTAAATAAAGGAAAAATTGGATACAACCTCCGGAAAAAATATTATTAAGAAAAAATTAAGTAAAAGACTTGACATAATTATTGCGATTTGTTATGATAGACCCGTAATAAATGTAATAAATTCGTAATAATTGGTTAGAAATTTGGAGGTTGAGATAATAATGAAGAAGGGGATCGCGAAGTTTACGGCGTTTTGTGTGGCGGCCGGTATGACATTTGGGGGTTCGGGGATTGTTTCCCTGGCAGATGGCCCGGAGATGTCACTGGTTGGGATCGGGAGCCTGTCAGCAGTGAAGGAGACAACTGCAGCAGCTTCTGAGGAGACAGAAGGCTCTTCACAGGAAGAAGAGAGCGCAGGAGCATTCGGAAATATTGGAGCTGGCCTGGTTTCTCAGGGACTGGGAGAGACGGATGCTGCAGATGAGCAGGAAACCATCGAGAACAGCGCAGAGGATACTGCATCAGAAGCAGATTCCTATGAAGCAGATGCAGCAGCTCAGGAGCAGGAGACTGCTCAGGAGGTACAGGCTGTACCAGAGACGGAGGCTGTTCTGGATACCAGTATGGTAGGTACCACTGGGTTTGCTCAGTGTAATGAGTATGTAAACATTCGTGCCACTGGAGATACGAACGGAGAGGTTTTGGGAAAGCTGTACAATAATGCTGCGGTTTATATTGAGGGCGTAGATGAACACGGATGGTACAAGGTGACTTCCGGAAATGTTACCGGGTATGTTGCTTCCCAGTATATTATGGTAGGTGCTCAGGCAGAGCAGCTGTCCCAGGAAGTGGGGTACCATGTGGCAGAAGTGGGAGCTGAGGTTCTGAATGTGCGGGCAGATGCCAGTCAGGATTCAGAGATTGTTACCACTGTTACCAACACTCAGGAAGTAGAAGTGGTGGAGGATTGCGGCGAATGGCTGAAAGTAGCAGTTGATGCAGATACCTACGGATACGTTTCTGCTGACTATGTATATGCAGAGCGCCAGTATCAGGAGGCAGAGTCCATCGAGGAGGAGCAGGCCAGACTGGATGCAGAGTGGCTGGCATATCTGGAGCAGCAGGCGCAGGCAGAGGCAGAGTATCAGGCATATCTGGAACAGCAGGCACAGCAGAATGTACAGGAGCCTTCTTATCAGGAGCCTTCTTATGAGGAACCCTCCTATGAAGAGCCTTCCTATGAAGAACCTTCCTATACAGACAACAATAACAGCTATGGCGATGCGCAGGCAGAGGCAGATGCGCTGTATCAGGAATATCTGAATGCCCAGGCAGAGGCAGATGCAGCTACCCAGCAGGCAGATGAGCAGCTGGTATACGATACTGCAGAAAAAGCCCAGCAGGCCTATCAGGAATATCTGAATGCCCAGGCACAGGCAGATGCGCAGGCAGTCGGCGGAACCACAGGTCAGAGTCAGGATTACACAGACGGCACAGAGGATTATGTAGAGGATTATACAGAAGATGAGTATGTAGATGACACTACAGAGGATGACTATGTGGAAGATTATGTGGAGGATGACTATATAGAGGACGATTATGTAGAAGATGACTATGTGGAGGATGGAGGATCTGAAGATACTTCAGACAGCGGATCTTCCTACAGCATTGGCCAGGAGATTGCTAATTATGCAGTACAGTTTGTAGGCAATCCTTATGTGTACGGAGGAACCAGTCTTACTGGAGGAGCGGATTGTTCCGGATTTGTTCAGTCTGTGATGGCGAACTTCGGAATTGGCCTTCCCAGAACCGCTGCTTCCCAGTCCGGCGGCGGAGTTGAGGTTTCTCTTGACGCTCTGCAGCCTGGAGATCTGCTTTTCTACTACGGAGGAAGCGGGATCGGACATGTAACCATGTATATCGGCAACAATCAGGTCGTACATGCAAGTAACCCATCATCCGGTATTATTATTTCTGATATGTCTTACAGAACTCCGGCATGGGCAAGACGTTACTGGTAAAATTGTTATCTCAACCAAATATTACATAAAGCGGAACCGTTGGGTCTTTTGGCCTGACGGTTTTGCGATTCCGGAGAAAATCAGAAAGAGGGGAAAGGCGGAAGGAAGGTTAGTGAAAGGGGGAAAAAGAAAAAGGTAATCGTCGCATAGTGTACAGAAAAGTCTGATAATTCTTTTTCCGAATTTTTTCGATGCAGGAGGTTTGTATGGGCAAAGCAAAAAAATGCACAAACTTTGTCCAAAAACATCGAAATATGCAGAAGGGGGATGTGGATGAGTGTGGATGGTTGTCCACAGAAAGAGTGGACAAAAAAAGTGGAAAAAAGAGTTATACACGAACTTATCCACATTATCCACATTTTTTTGTGGTTTAAAAGTGGATTCTGGAAAGGTTTGGGATGGAACAGGCGTTTTGTGAATTGTGATAAAAGTATCAATTTGGAAGAAAAACAGGAAATAAGTCTTGACAAATAAATAGTAAATTAATTTCTGGAAATAACAGATATTTTATCGGACAGGGTTGTGATTTGTGTTAATATTTGCTATGATAGAAACAATAGCTCATCATTCTGGCTTTTTTGGAAGGTACTGCCATGAGATGAGGGAAGTGTGGGGGGAATCGTATGAAAACAAAGGATCATCATGCGCTGGCGAAGAAGCTGGCAGAGAATATGGATATGGCAGGCTGGCAAAGGGCAGCCTTTTTCTTTGGGAATATTGAACCGGATTACAATCGTTTTTCTTACTTAGGGACCAATGTGGAGTATTTTGCCAGAGGGCACAGTTTTCGGTGCAGAAAGCGTCAGATTTATCGGTTTATGGAGCAGCCCTGCAGCGGCAGTTTGTTGTGGTGGTTTCGAGCCGGAAGAGTGTTCCACTATTTGACGGATTCTTTTTCCAGACCCCATAATCCGGAGTTTGGATACAGAAGCCAGGAACATATGGAGTATGAAGCTGCGCTTCATCATGTGGTGATGCGCCATATGAAGGAAGTGCCTTGGGAAGTGCCGAAGGTGGACAGAGATCTGAAGAGTTGGCTGGAGCAGCGCCACAGACGGTATATGCGGCGCACCCGGGGGATTCAGGAGGACAGCTATTATATTCTGACTACAGTGACAGCGGTGTGGAATTGGATGATGGGAGAACTGGCTGTTCGATAGAGAGCTCCCTATCTGCATGCTTTTATGAAGCTGAGAAATACAGAAATGCCCTGTTTTCCAGGTTACCCTTGGAAGGGTGCCGCAGGGGTAGGGATATGCTGGCATCTGTAAAAAGGGTTATTTTCTGGTTTGGCAGAAATGGCCCGCTGGCAGATGCAGGGATACAAAAATTAATTTTCCGAGGATCTGTTTTATCCCTCTCCGGAGGGATAACGATATTTTACACAAAAAAAGTACCGACCCCACAGCTCCTGCGTCTGCAAAATCAGTACTTTAAATGCGCCTTCAGGGGCTCGAACCCTGGACACCCTGATTAAGAGTCAGGTGCTCTACCAACTGAGCTAAAGGCGCTTATTGAATTATTGTTCCGGCGAACAAATAGTATTATAGTACAGGAGAATAAAAAAAGCAAGTCCTTTTTTTAAGTTTTTTAGAAAAAATTAAAAGTTTTTTTCTTGCGGGCAGGAGACAATGACATTATAATATGTAATATGTGGGATTTTTCCCCTGCCATAATAAGGAAATGAAAGGAAATGAAGAGATGAATCAGAACAGCGGTGTGGATCCCACAGCGGATCATCGTGGTAAGAATATGCCTCATGCCACCCCTCCGGGGAAAAATCAGAAATTTATAAGAAATGACCAGTATTTTACCGTTTGCATTTACACGTTTATTTTAGTGGTAGCCAGCGCAGTGGCTATTAAAGGGATTTTTTCTTTTGATCAGACAAGAGCTTTTTTTGCAGGAGTATTTCGGGCAGTGGGGCCCTTTCTGATCGCTTTGCTGATCGCTTATATTTTAAATCCCTTTGTAAAGTTTGTAGACCGCTGGCTGAAAAAGCTGTGCCCGAAGCTGCCGGAAAAGGTTTCCCTGGTTCTGGCTATGTTTGTGGTATACCTGCTGGGACTGGGCATGATCATTGCCATTCTGGTATATGTGCTGCCGGAGATTGTGAGGAACCTGGCAGATCTGGTAAATTACATCCCCCAGGTGTATAAGGATTTGGCTGCCTTTTTAGATTCTTTGCAGCATCAGTTCCCAACAGTGGATTTCAGCGCCATTACCACCATGCTGGAGGATACTCAGACGGATGTGGTAGCCAGTATTACGGCAGTAGCCAAGGATATGATACCTGTGCTGTATACAGCCTCTGTGTCCGTGGTGGCCTGGTTCGGAAATTTCCTGATTGCCATGATCGTTTCGGTGTATATGCTTTATGGAAAGAAGTCTCTGAAGCGGATGCTGAAGATCATGATGTATTCCTTTATCCCGAAGAATCAGATCCGGACGGTAAAGGAAATCGTGCTGGAATGCAACAATATTTTCAGCAAATATCTGGTGAGCAAAATGATAGACTCTTTTATCATCGGAATCCTATGCGCTATTCTGATGGTGATTCTGCGTCTGCCCTACGTTTCTTTGATCAGTGTGATTGTGGGGATCACCAACATGATCCCTTACTTCGGTCCTTTTATCGGAGCGATACCGGGAATTGTCATCATCCTATGCATCAATCCCATACAGGCATTGGTTTTTGCAATTATGATTCTGTGCCTGCAGCAGTTTGACGGCTTGATATTAGGGCCGAAGCTTTTGGGAGATTCTACAGGGATGAAACCTCTCTGGATCATTTTTGCCATCACTATTGGAGGCAAGTTCTTTGGCGTGATCGGTATGTTCCTGGGAGTTCCGGTGGTGGCAGCTTTGGCCTATCTGGCAGAACGCTATATGCGGCATCGGCTGGCTAAGAAGCAGCTGTCCATGGATGAGTTGTGATAAACCATCTTCCCAGGAAGAGAGAGGGCGATCTGCTGGAAGAAACGAGAGGGAAACTGCGTATTTCCTTTAGAAAGTGAAAGCATTTTTTGGGACGGTATGCCTTATAGAAGAATATGGGAACATAAAAAGACCCGGAAGTCAGTTTTTCCGGGTCTTTTCTTTTCCTGAGAGCAGCTTCTGCATTTCATCCAACGCCTTTTTCAGGGAGAGGGCTCTGCGGTTCAGGGCGGATTTGTCATAGGTGAGCAGATAAAGGGTTTCTCTCCATTTGCTTTTTCCGACCATAAAAATCTCCTGGAAGTCCCTTTTCTATAAAATATGTCACAGAAGCCAGGGAGTGCAGAGCACCAAACAATTCTGCGGAAAGCGTTTGAGCGCGTATAAATTATGAATGGGAGAGAGACTGGCAAAGGGAAATTTCTCTGTGGATGATCATTTTGTGAATGGGATTTCCTTTGGAGGAAAAGCGTTCCTCATACTCTGTCATAATATTTCCCTGAGATAAAACCGGGTCATTATGCAGATCATAGGTAAAGGCATCCAGGATCCAGCCAGCCTCCTTCACCTGCTCCAGGGCAAAATCAAAGAGCATTCGGTTGTCGGTCTTAAATTCCACCCGGCCCTCCGGTTTTAGGATCTGGTCATAGCGGGCCAGAAATTCTTTGCTTGGCAGGCGGCGTTTGGCGTGTCGGTCTTTCGGCCAGGGATCGGAGAAGTTCAGATAAATTCCATCTACTTCATTTTTGCCGAATACTTTCGGAAGATCCTCAGCATCCATGCGGAGAAACAGCAGATTATTTACCTCCGGAAGCTGTTCCCTCTTTTCCAGAGCCCGCAGCAGGACGCTGGAATATTTTTCAATGCCCACATAATTCCGGTCAGGATGGGCGAGGGCAAGATCGGTGATGAACCGTCCCTTTCCCATGCCCACCTCCAGATAGAGGGGCTGGTCATTTCCAAAGACTTCCTGCCAGCAGCCTTTTTTTTCTTCCATGATGCTTTCTTGAATCACATATTTGCTGGCCGCAATGGCCTCCCTTGAACCGGGGATATTTCGTAATCTCATAGTAGCTCCTTTTTTGCTGCTGATCCTCTGCGGAAAAACAGCAGGATTATTGTTGACTGTGTTTGTGTTGATTGAGTAACTGTGCCTGGGGCACTGTATTCCCGACTACAATAGCAGATTGGAACGTATTTTTCAATATACAATCCTTAGATTATACAATATTGAAAAAAAGATGGGAGCATGATATGCTGTCATTGATGAACCATGGGAGACAGAAAAGGAAGCTTTCCCAGGGAAGCTGCACAGCGCTTTTGAAAGGATGGTGGGGCGAGTGGATGTAACATTTATTAATCCGGGGGCAGAAGAGATGATCCGTCAGATTTTGGAGTTTCAGACACCGGAGACCCCGGCGTGGTGGCTGGCTTCTCTGTACCATTTTTATCCTCAACTGGATCTTACCAATCAATTTCAGGATTTGAGATGCTTTGTCAGCCTAAACCCTATAGAGCCTCGTTTTCTGCAGGAGAGAAGCTTTTCTGTATTTTATCTGAACAGTGGGAAGGGGGCTGTATTTATCCCTGGTTTTTTGATATGACCGCAGGCGGAAGGCTCATACTGGAGACTCTGGATACCTGGTATCGCAGCATGAACATCCGGGATTTTATGAAGAAGAGCTATGAATATTGTCTGGAGCATGAGGCGGAGATCCGAAACCACATGAACCGGGCGGAGGAGGCAGGGATTTAATAATATAATAATAAATATAGAAACTTGAAAACAGCCTGAAAATGGACAAACGCAAAATAGTTTAAAAGAGAGGGAAAACATTGAAGATTAAAAATTATGTAAAACCAACAAGTCTGGAAGAGGCGTATCAGTGGAATCAGAAGCGCAGCGCCCGGCTCATGGGAGGGATGCTGTGGCTGAGGCTGGGACGGGGAACCATCCAGACAGCCATTGACCTGTCCGGTCTGGGACTGGAAGGGATCAAGGAGACAGAGGAGAGCTTTTACATAGGGGCCATGACCACCTTGAGAAGCCTGGAGCAGCATCCGGGGCTGGAGGCGTACACAGAAGGAAGCGTTCGGAAAGCAGTGAGCTCCATTGTGGGAGTGCAGTTTCGGAACCTGGCTACGGTAGGAGGCAGCATCTGGGGGCGTTTCGGATTTTCGGATGTGCTCACTGTATTTCTGGCCCTGGATACCTGGGTGGAGCTTTACAAAGGGGGCTTAGTGCCTCTGTCTGAGTTTGTAAACAGGAAGAAGGACAACGACATTCTGCTGGGGCTTATGGTGAAGAAGCGTCCCCAGCATACTGCATATCAGTCGTTCCGCAACACAAGGACGGATTTTCCAGTGCTCACCTGCGCAGTGAGCGTTTCGGCTGAGGGACAGGGAACGGCAGCAGTGGGGGCAAGACCCGGCCGGGCCATGACTTTTGAGATTCCGGGTGATTGGAAGAAAGAAACAGAACGTCTGGCAGAAGAACTGGCAGCCAGGATCCCTACAGGCAGTAATATGAGGGCAGGAGCAGAGTACAGAAGCCATCTGGCAAAGGTGCTTCTTGGCCGCTGTCTGGAAGAATTGATGCAGAAAGGAGAGGTACGGGCATGAAGATCGCTTTGATTTTAAATGGAAAGAATGTAGAAGCGGAAGTGGATGATGGGATGACTCTGTATGATTTTGTCCGATTAAAAGGCTGTACCAGCGTAAAATGCGGCTGCGAGACCTCCAACTGCGGTCTTTGTACGGTATTTCTGGATGATGTGCCGGTGCTCTCCTGCTCGGTGCTGGCGGCAAGAGCAGCCGGACGCCGGGTGGATACCCTGGAGGGACTGCAGGAAGAGGCAGAGGAGTTTGGGGCCTTTATCGCAGGGCAGGGGGCAGAGCAGTGCGGATTCTGCAATCCAGGCATGATCATGAATGCCATCGCCCTGTTTCGGGAAAAAACGGATCCCACCGATGAGGAGATACAGGAATATCTGGCAGGAAATCTTTGCCGGTGTTCCGGTTATGAGGGGCAGATGCGTGGCATTCGAAACTTCATCGCTTACAAAAAAGAAAAAGCCCTTTCAGGTGAGAGACAGAAAGATGGGAGTATGGGCAAGAGCCGGGAAACAGACGGAGCTCAAAGGCTTCAGGGAGATGAGCAGGCCAAAGAAGCAGGAAAGCAGGAGGGAGGCGCCGGAATATGAAGGATATGGAGAAAAAGCTGGGGGAGATCCGCAGAGATATCGAGGCAAATGAAAGAGAAGCCAGAGAAAACGGGATCCCTATGAAAACGGCGGAGGAGGGAGCCAGCCTCCGAGCTTCCATGAAGACAGTAAACCAGCCCCAAATGAAAAAGGACGCTATGGCTCTGGTTACCGGAAAGCCGGTGTTTCTGGATGATGTGACAGGTCGGGAGTATCTGGTGGTAAAGGTGCTGCGAAGCCCTCACGCCAATGCGATAGTAAAGAAGATAGATACAGACCGGGCGAAAAAAGTTCCAGGCGTGGAAGGGATTTTTACCTGGGAGGATGTGCCCAACCAGAGGTTTACCATGGCAGGCCAGACCTATCCGGAGTTAAGCCCCTATGACCGGCTGATCCTGGATCCTCATGTGCGGTATGTGGGGGATCCGGTAGCTATTGTGGCAGGAGAAAATGAGGATTGTGTGGATCGGGCTCTGAAGCTGATACGGACGGAATACCAGGTGCTGCCTGCTGTTTTGGACATGCATGAGGCAAAGGACAATGAGACCTTGATCCATCCGGAAGAAAACTGGGAAGCTCTGGTTCCGGTGGGAGCAGATAATAAGAGAAACCTGTGCGCCAGTCAGAAAAGCGGCGTGGGGGATGTGGAAGAGGTTCTGGCTCAGTGCGATGTGGTGGTGGAAGGAACGTATCACACCCAGGCAAACCAGCAGGCTATGATGGAGACCTTCCGCACTGCCTGCTATATGGATACCTATGGACGGCTGAATGTGGTCAGCTCCACCCAGATCGTCTTTCATGTGCAGCGAATCGTGGCCCGAGCTTTAGACATCCCCCAGAGCAAGGTTCGGGTGACCAAGCACCGCATCGGCGGCGGCTTTGGTGCCAAGCAGACAGTGGTGGCGGAAGTGTTTCCTGCTTTTGTCACCTGGAAAACAGGAAAGCCCTCAAAAATGATCTTTACCAGAGAGGAGTGCCAGACTGCTTCCACCCCCAGACATGAGATGGAGGTAAAGGTGCGGGTGGGGGCTACCAGAGAAGGCCGCATACGGGCGTTGGATGTGTACGCCCTGTCGGATACAGGAGCCTACGGAGAGCATGGACCCACTACAGTAGGCCTGGTGGGACAAAAAGGGATTACCCTCTATGGAAAGCTGGATGCCTATCGGTTTGACTTTGATGTGGTGTATACCAACCACATGTCTGCGGGAGCCTACCGGGGATATGGGGCTACCCAGGGTATTTTTGCCATTGAAAGCGCAGTGAATGAACTGGCTCAGAAACTGGGGATAGATCCGGTGAAGCTTCGGGAAATGAATATGGTTCAGCAGGGACAGAGGATGCCTTCCTATGAAAATGAACCCAACCGCAGCTGCGCTCTGGACCGATGCATGGCCCGGGCAAAGGAGATGATCGGCTGGGATGAAAAATATCCCTGCAAAGATATGGGCAATGGAAAAGTCCGCAGCGTGGGAGTGGCTATGGCTATGCAGGGATCCTGTATTTCCTTTGTAGATACCGGATCTGCGGTGGTGAAGCTGGAGCAGGAGGGAACCTACAATCTTTCTGTGGGATCCGCAGATATGGGCACCGGATGCGATACGATCCTGGCTCAGATCGCTGCGGAGGTGCTTGCCTGTCCGCTGGAACAGATCACTGTGTGCGCAGCAGATACGGATTCTTCTCCCTATGATTCCGGTTCTTACGCCTCCAGCACCACCTATGTGACCGGAAAAGCAGTGGAGCAGGCGGCCGGACAGGTGAAGGAACTCATACTGAAAAAAGCTGCGCAGATGATGGAGGCTCCTTTGGAAGAGCTGGAATTTCTGGGGGATCGGGTAGCCTGGAGCGCAGGAGAAAAGCAGGTTTCCATCAAAGAGATTGCGGATGCCTCTACCTGCGGAAACCATCTGGCCATCGTAGGCTCTGTCACCAACAGCTCTCCCGTTTCGCCACCTCCCTTTATGGTAGGCATGGTAGAGATCGAGCTGGATAAGGAGACCGGGGCTTTAGAGATCCTGGACTATGTGGCAGTGGTGGACTGCGGAACCCCCATCAATCCGAATCTGGCCAGAGTGCAGACGGAGGGAGGACTGGCCCAGGGAATCGGCATGGCCCTCTATGAGAATGTAAAAAGCAGCGGAAAAGGACAGATCTTGAGCAATTCCCTGATGCAGTACAAGATCCCTACCCGTATGGATGTTCCCAGGTTCCGGGTAGAGTTTGAGAGCAGCTATGAGCCCACGGGGCCCTTTGGAGCAAAATCCATTGGAGAGATCGTGATAAATACCCCGGCTCCTGCGCTGGCTCATGCCATTGCCAATGCCACAGGCGTGTGGTTTCAGGAGCTTCCCATTACCAGTGAAAAAATCTGGCGGGGAATGCAGTAAAAACCACTGGTCAAGTATTGCTTAAGATGATACAATAGAATGAATAATTATTTTTTCCGGAACTATCGGAAAATAGAATGAGGAGATGAACATTATGGACTGCGTAACTGTAAGAGAGTTATATCGGGATCGGGATGCCTATATGGGCAAGGAGATCACGGTGGGGGGATGGCTGAGAAGCATCCGGGATTCCAAAACCTTTGGTTTTTTGGTGCTGCATGACGGCACGTTTTTTGAGACGCTGCAGATTGTTTACAGCGATAAACTGGAGAACTTTAATGAGATCAATAAGCTGAATGTGGGAGCTGCTGTGATCGTAAAGGGAACCTTGGTGGCTACCCCTCAGGCAAAGCAGCCCTTTGAGATCCAGGCCGCAGAGGTGATGGTGGAAGGCGCTTCTACACCTGATTATCCCATGCAGAAAAAACGTCACAGCATGGAGTTTCTGCGCACTGTGCCCCATCTGCGTCCCAGGACCAACACCTTCCAGGCCGTATTCCGGGTGCGCTCTCTGGCAGCTTATGCCATCCATCAGTTTTTCCAGGAGAGAGGCTTTGTGTATGTGCATACGCCGCTGATCACCGGAAGTGACTGTGAAGGAGCAGGAGAGATGTTTCAGGTGACCACCTTTGATCTGAAGAATGTTCCCACAGACGATAAGGGAGAGGTGGATTTTTCTAAGGATTTCTTTGGCAAACCCACCAACCTGACTGTGAGCGGACAGCTGGACTGCGAGTCCTACGCTCAGGCTTTCCGGAACGTATACACCTTCGGTCCCACCTTCCGCGCAGAAAATTCCAATACCACCCGCCATGCGGCAGAGTTCTGGATGATCGAGCCGGAGATCTCCTTTGCAGATCTTAAGGATGATATGATCCTGGCAGAGCAGATGTTAAAGTATGTATTCCGCTATGTGCTGGAGCATGCACCGGAGGAGATGAACTTCTTCAATTCCTTCGTGGACAAGGGATTGCTGGAACGTTTAAGACATGTGATGGAGTCTGATTTCGGCCATGTAACCTACACGGAGGCAGTGGAGATCCTGGAAAAGAATAATGACAAATTTGAGTACAAGGTATCCTGGGGCTGCGATCTGCAGACAGAGCATGAGCGCTATCTCACAGAGCAGGTGTTCAAAAAACCGGTTTTTGTTACAGACTATCCCAAGGAGATCAAGGCCTTCTACATGAAGCTGAATCCGGATGGAAAGACAGTGGCAGCCATGGACTGCCTGGTTCCCGGAATCGGAGAGATCATTGGCGGCAGCCAGAGGGAAGAAAATTATGACCTGCTGGCAGCAAGGATCCAGGAACTGGGGATGGATCCGGAGGAGTACAAGTATTACATGGACCTGAGGAAATACGGAACCACCCGTCATGCAGGTTTTGGACTGGGCTTTGAGCGTCTGGTTATGTACCTTACCGGCATGGGCAATATCCGGGACGTGATTCCTTATCCCAGAACAGTAGGAAACTGCGAATAATCCGGCAGGCGTGGGCCTGTTGGGAGCTTATAAGACGAGGACTGCCCGTACCGGCAGCGGAAGGCGTAAGTCTCCGGGCCGGGCACGGGCAGATTTAAAAAGGGGAAGATCATTTGTCAAGATACGAGGATAACAATCGGCGGGAAAACAGGGGGAAAAAGAAAAAAGGAAGCGCTGTGGGAGCCTTTTTCAGCACACTGGTGCTGGTGCTGGCCCTCGGTGTCTTTTGCTATGCAGCCTATACGCTGTATGGATATTATAAGGAATATAAGGCAGGCACGGATGAGTACGGAAGCCTGAATGAAAAATATGTCAGCATTGTTCCAGGGGAACCCCAGGAGGGGCAGCAGGAAACTGAGACAGGGAGCCAGGAGGCTTCCGGTCAGGGCGCTGTGTTGACCAGTGTGGCGGAGCTGGAAGATCCGGCAACGGTGCAGGCGAAAGTGGAAGCGGCAGGCAAGGAGGAAGCTTTGGAGAACGGGGAAGAAAAGACTCTGCCCATGATGCGCAATCCCATTAACTTCCAGGAGCTGAATGCCATTAATGAGGATATTATCGGGTGGATCCGCATCGGAGCTTTGGATATTTCCTACCCGGTGGCTCAGGGAGCGGACAACGACTACTATCTCCATCGCACTTTTGAAGGCGTGGAGAATTTTGCAGGCTGTATCTTTTTAAATTGTGACAACAGCCGGTTTTTTACAGACCAGAATTCCATTGTTTATGGGCACAACATGAAAAACGGTTCTATGTTCGGAACCCTTCATGAGTTTGAAAATCAGGAAGTCTACGATAAAAATCCTTATTTCTGGATCTTTTCCCAGGACTTTATCTATCAGTACCGGATTTTTTCCTGCTCCAGAGTGCATAAGATCGGAGATCCCTATCGAACCCGTTTTTTGACCGAGGATTTCCAGAGCTTTATCGACACCTGTCAGGCCAATTCTCTGATCGATAACCACGGGGTAGCAGTGACTGCAGAAGATCGGATCGTAACCCTGTCCACCTGTACGGCAGACGATTCCACCCGGTTTATCCTTCAGGGAAAGTTAGAGCAGGTATATGTTTCTAAATAGAGAGCGTTGAAAGGCTTCAGGAAGCAAGATGGAGGCGGACACCACTGCCGGGGATGGGGAAGCGCAGGAACAGTGCAGAACCGGAGATTTATGAGGGTGGTTCGCAGAGAAAAGGAGGGAACGAGATGGAAGCTTCTGTAAAGAAATTGCAGGAAATAGTGGATCAAAGCAGCAATATCGTGTTTTTTGGCGGAGCGGGAGTGTCCACAGAGAGCGGCATTCCGGATTTTCGCAGCGTGGACGGGCTGTATCATATGAAGTACGAGTATCCCCCGGAGACCATCTTAAGCCACACCTTTTTTATGAGAAAGCCGGAGGAATTTTATCGCTTTTACCATGACAAGATGCTTTGCCTGGACGCAAAGCCTAATGCAGCTCACAAGAAGCTGGCAGCCCTGGAGGAGCAGGGGAAATTAAAGGCAGTGATTACGCAGAATATTGACGGCCTGCATCAGGCAGCGGGCAGCAGGCGCGTGCTGGAGCTTCACGGCAGCGTTCATCGAAATTACTGCATGAAGTGCGGAGCTTTTTACGATGCCCATTATATGAAGGCGGCAGAGGGTGTTCCCAAATGTGAAAAGTGCGGGGGAATGATAAAGCCGGATGTGGTGTTGTATGAGGAGGGACTGGATCAGCGGACTTTGCAGGATTCAGTAACCTTTCTCTCCCAGGCAGAAGTGCTTATCATCGGGGGAACCTCCCTGGCCGTGTATCCGGCGGCTGGACTCATTGATTATTTCCAGGGAAAGCATTTGGTGGTGATCAATAAAACAGCCACCTCCAGAGATCGGTATGCAGAGCTTTTGATCCAGGGCAGCATCGGAGAGGTGCTGGGATCTATTTAAAGAAGGAAAGGGCAAAAGATTTTTATGTGCCTGTGGGCGGAGCGTACATGGGCGCAGGCAAAGGAGGAGGCAGAAGATGGACAATCGCCAGGAACGTCCGGACTATCAGGTGGGCGATATCGTGAAGCTGAAAAAGCAGCATCCCTGCGGCAGCCAGGAGTGGGAGATCCTTCGGGTAGGGGCAGATTTCCGGCTGAAATGTTTAGGCTGCGGTCATCAGATCATGATCGCCAGAAAGCAGGTGGAAAAGAATACCCGGGGAATCCGGAAAAAGCAGGAAACACCGCAATAGGAGATCTCACATGAAACAGTGAGAAGAAGAGAAGGAATTAAAAAAAGGAAGGGGATTGCCCCGGAAACAAAATAGAAAAGAGGGTTCTGATATCCAGATGTACACAGGTCAGCAAGACCAGGTGGACAGGGATATGCAGAACCCTCTTTTTTACTATCAGCTTTGCTGTTCAGGTGTTTTATTTCCCTGGAGGAAAAGCCTTAGGAATCTCCTCCGGGATAAAAGCCGGTTTATGATTTTACCAGTTCCAGTGCTTTGGCAATCTCCATGACAACAATGGGAGCCAGGATCAGTCCCAGAGCCAGCAGGTAGAGCTCACCAGGCAGCGCGATCAGGCCGAAAGCGATGCGCACAGGTGTAAAGAGAACCAAAAGTACCAGTGCAAGAGAAACCAGGCAGGCCAGATTCAGCGGACGGTTTGTAAAGAAACCGATGCGGAACAAGGAGCGGTGAGACCGCATATTGTAGGCCTGAACCACCTGGGACAGGGCAAGAACCATGAATGCCATGGTCTGGCCGCCGGCCAGCGTGCCGGTGACAGCCTCTCCCCTCTTGAAAGCGAAGAGAGTGAGGAAAGCGAACATCAGTCCCTGAAGTACCACACGAATGCCAAGTCCGTGGGCAAAGCTCCCCTCATTCTTGGGCTTCGGCTTCTGATCCATGATATCCTTCTCCACAGGTTCCATACCTAAAGCAATGGCAGGCAGACTGTCTGTCACCAGATTGATCCAGAGAAGCTGCATAGACAGCAGAGGCGTTTTGTGCCACAAAAGCATTGCGCAGAATACGGTGATCACCTCACCGATATTGGTACCCAGAAGGAAGCCCACCACTTTTTTGATGTTGGCGTAAATGCCCCGGCCTTCCTGAACCGCATCTACTATAGTGGCAAAATTATCATCTGTCAGTGTGATATCAGCAGCACCCTTGGCAACGTCTGTTCCGGTGATTCCCATGGCGCATCCAATATCAGCAGCTTTCAAGGCAGGAGCATCGTTGACACCGTCTCCGGTCATGGATACGATCTGATTCTTTTTCTGCCATGCTTTTACGATACGGATCTTATTCTCCGGTGAAACCCGGGCGTAGACAGAGATATGTTCCACGGACTGATCCAGCTCTTCTTCTGTCATGGAATCCAGCTGAGCTCCAGTGATAGCGCGGTCACCGGGTTGAAGGATTCCCAGATCCTTGGCAATGGCAGAGGCAGTCACTACATGATCTCCCGTGATCATTACAGGCTTGATGCCGGCGCGGCGGCACAGAGCCACAGCATCTCTGGCTTCCGGACGGGGCGGATCGATCATTCCCACCAAACCTGCAAGGGTCAGTCCGTTTTCCATGGTCTCAGAGGTAATCTCTTCGGGAAGCTGGTCAATGATCTTATATCCGATGGCCAGAACCCGGAGCGCCTGCTGACTCATGGATTCATTCATCTCTCTGGCAGTCTCCAGGCTGCCTGCAGTGCACCGGGCTGTCATCATATCAAAGGCGCCCTTTACGATGACCACGGTTTTACCGTCGATGCGGTTCACAGAGGTCATCAGTTTCCGGTCAGAGTCAAAGGGGATCTCTGCCAGACGGGGATACTGTTTATTCAGATCCTCCTGTCCCATGCCGTTTTTCCGGGCAGCTACGATGATAGAGGTCTCAGTGGGATCACCGATATGCTGTTCTGAGCCGTCCTCCCCGAATACCACAGAACCATCGCAGCAGAGGGTTCCGTAAAGAAGAAGCTTTCTGGCTTCGGGAGAATTTTCAGTGCTGACCTCTTCCAGATGGTCAGAACCATCCAGGTAAAGTTTGGTGAGAGTCATGCGGTTCTGGGTCAGTGTACCGGTCTTATCGGAGCAGATGACAGAAGCGCTTCCGAGAGTCTCCACAGCCGGGAGACGGCGGATCAGTGCATTTTTCTTAACCATGCGCTGTACACCGATAGCCAGAACAATGGTGACGATGGCGGGCAGTCCCTCCGGAATTGCAGATACTGCCAAGGATACGGCAGTCATAAAGATCTCCAGAACGGGAATACCGTTCATCAATCCGACGATGAAGATGATCCCGCAGGCGCCCAGAGCCAGGAAACCAAGATATTTGCCAAGCTGCGCCAGCTTTTTCTGCAGAGGAGTCTGGGTGTCGCTTTCGCCCTCCAGGAGTCCTGCGATCTTTCCCATCTCTGTATCCATACCAGTGGCGGTGACCACAGCAACAGCAGTTCCGTAGGTAACGCTGCATCCGGAGAAGATCATATTACTCCGGTCTCCTACAGACGCCTTCTCATCAACCGCTGCGTCTGCATCTTTTTCGGATGGAACCGATTCTCCGGTGAGTGCCGATTCTTCACATTTGAGACTGACGCTGGAGAGAAGTCTGGCATCTGCAGGGATAAAATCGCCTGCTTCCAGACGGATGATGTCTCCCGGAACCAGTAAAGCGGCATTGATGATCTGCTCTGTTCCGTCCCGAAGCACCCTTGCATGAGGGGCAGACATGTTTTTCAAGGCATCCAGGGCTTTTTCCGCCTTGCTTTCCTGAAGCATACCCATAATGGCATTGAGAACCACGATGAGCAGGATCAGGCATGGCTCAAAAAATTCCATGGGATCTCCCTCAACACAGGCGATCACAAAGGAAACAGCAGCGGCAATCAGCAGGATAATGATCATAACATCCTGAAATTGTTCCAGAAAGCGCTGAAGGTTTGTTTTTTTCTTTTTTTCCTTCAGACGGTTTTCTCCATGCTTTTCCAGCAGTTCTTTGGCTCGGGCAGAGGAAAGTCCCTGCTCCTGGGAGGTGCCCAGATCATTTAAAAGTTCTGATTTTGGTTTGCAGTAGGGTGTCAAATAAATTCCTCCTTGTCCTATCTGTCCCTCCTAGACGGGTGCTGATCCGGATAGATAATTAATAATATAAAAATATGAAATTATTTTATCAGTATCCGTGTTATTTGTCACTGAACAAATCATTAAATATAAATAAAATAAAAATATCCGTTTACTTCCCAAGCGGCAGCGTCTTTGATGAACGGATCCTGTGCAAGAAAAATTTTGCCTGTGTTTTGCTTTCAGGAGAAAGCAGTTGCTTCTATTTTAATACAAAACAGGGAAAATCATTCAATCATTTCAAAATAATTCAAAAAGTGCTTGAAATAAAAGGAATTCTATGATAGAGTAAAAAACTGTGATATATTATTTCCTTGCTCTTTCATCAGGAGAGGGCCAGAGACCATAAGGAGGTGCGCGAAGCATGAATAAGTATGAATTAGCTGTTGTAGTCAACGCTAAACTCGAAGACGAAGAGAGAACCGCTGTTATCGAGAAAGTAAAAGAATACGTGACTCGTTTCGGCGGAACAGTGACTGACGTGGATGACTGGGGTAAGAAAAAATTAGCTTACGAGATCCAGAAGATGCGCGAAGGTTTCTACTATTTCGTACATTTCGAGTCTGACAGCACATGCCCTGCGGAGGTTGAAAAACGTGTCCGCATCATGGAGAATGTGATCAGATATTTATGCGTTAGACTGGATGCATAGATAGAATAGGAGATTTACAATGAATAAAGTCATCTTAATGGGACGTCTGACCAGAGACCCGGAAGTGCGGTATTCCGCAGGGGATAACTCAATGGCGATTGCCAGATATACATTAGCAGTAGACCGGAGATTCAAACGTGACGGAGAGGCTACCGCAGACTTCATCGGCTGCGTGGCATTCGGAAGAAGCGCAGAATTTGCAGAGAAGTATTTCCGTCAGGGCCTGAAAGTGGTCGTGACCGGAAGGATTCAGACGGGAAGTTATACAAACCGAGATGGCCAGAAAGTATACACCACCGACGTTGTGGTGGAGGATCAGGAGTTTGCGGAGAGCAAGGCAGCTTCCGCTGAGCACGGCGTAATGTCTTCTGCTCCCTTATCCAGACCGGCAGCCCCGGCTCCCAGCCAGGCATCAGTAGCCGACGGATTTATGAACATTCCCGATGGTATTGATGAAGAACTGCCTTTTAACTAGACTTATGGTGGCAGGGTTCTGACTTTCAACCCGGCATCATTTCAGAATTTCAGAGAATAGGAGGAATTCATCATGGCTTTCAGTAAAGATAGAGCAGATTCTCCCATGAAGCGGAGAGGCGGACGCAGAAGAAAAAAAGTCTGTGTATTCTGCGGCAAAGAGAATAACGAAATCGATTACAAGGATGTAAACAAGTTAAAGAGATACGTTTCTGAGAGAGGTAAGATCCTTCCCAGAAGAATTACTGGAAACTGCGCAAAGCATCAGAGAGCGCTGACCGTTGCTATCAAGAGAGCACGTCACATCGCTTTGATGCCCTATGTACAGGACTAATTGCCTGAGCGCATCAGAAGAATAAAAGCAAAGCCGTTAGCCGGAAGATCTCGGCGTTTCGGCTTTGCCGTTTACTTATAAAGCAGCAGATATCTATTTTTAAAATAGATATCTGCTGCTTTTTTACTATTTTCCGGTTTTATACCAAATTTTCGAAGCTTCTGAGAAGCCGACGGTTTAACTGTCCGATCGTGCTTCTCCCCTAGCTCTTTCGGCTGCTGCAGAGGTGACTGCGCCTTACGGAGCTGACAGTAAGCTAGTCTTTTTCCGGCTGCTGCGGGGCTGTTTGTGCCTTACGGAGCTGACAGTAAGCTAGTCTTCTTCCAGCTCCTCCAGAGCTTTTTGATTTACCAGCTCGATCGTGCCTCTTTTTAATTCTACCAGTCCTTCGTTCTGGAAATACCGCAGCATCCTGGTCACCACCTCCCGGGCAGTTCCCAGATGATTGCCGATCTTTTCATGAGTGATTTTTAGTGAGGTGGTTTGTTCCAGCTGGGCCTCATTCAGCAGAAAGGTTGCCAGGCGCTTGTCGAAGCTTTTCCACATAATCTGTTCTAACAGCCACATTACTTCCGAAAAACGGCTGGCCATAACCTGATTGGTGTAGTTTGCCAGCACTGCGGATTCATCCATCACTTCCCGGTAGATGCCGGGAGGGATCACCCAGATCTCAGAATCCTTTTCTGCCTCAATGGCAACATCAAATTGAAGACTGCGGAACATACAGGAAGCAGAAAAAAGACAGATGTCCCGTTCAAATAGCCGGGAGATGGTGATTTCCCTGCCCTGCTCTGATAAGATATAGGCTCGCAGCAATCCGCTGCACACCAGGTACAGTCCGCTGCATTCTTCGCCTCCCCCCTGCAGGAGGGTGCCTGCTTTTATCTTTTTCAGTGTTCCGGAAATTTCTAATTTTTGCTGCTGGGCAGCGGTCAGTTTATTCCATATAGGAAAGTATTCTTTTAATTCCATGGTGCCTCCGTTTGTTATGCTGGGATCATGTTGCATTAAAACATATTATAACATAGAAAGGGTTAAGAAAAATACAAAAATTCTTAAGAAAGATAAAGGTTTACATCCCTCCTGGAAAAGTTTATACTGAAGACAATATGGTGGGTTCATGAATGGAACCATCTGCAGCGCCGGAAGGAACATGGATTTTTACCATTCCGGCGCTGATCTTCAGGGGACAGACAACAGAGAAAAGCCTTTTGACAAAGGGATTCAGGTGCTTTCGTGCATCTGGCGGTTTTCAATCTGTTAATTAAAGGAGGAGTTTGATATGAGAAAAAAGGCCAATCGTTTTCTGGCGATTCTGATGGCGGCCTCTTTGATGGCCAGCCATGGGATGACCTCGTTGGCAGAGGGGATAACAGAAGTTCAGACAGTAGAGACAGTTGCTGAGACCGCGGCAGCCACAGAAGCTGCGCCAGTGACAGAAGCGCCTACGGAGCCGCCGGCGCCAGTGACAGAGGCACCTACGGAAGCACCCACAGAGCCGCCGGCACCGGCTACAGAAGCACCTACGGAAGCGCCCACAGAGGCTCCGACAGAAGCACCGGTGACAGAGGCACCTACGGAAGCGCCCACAGAGGCTCCGGGTACAGAGACATCCACGGAAGCACCTGCGGAGGCACCCGGCACAGAGCATTCCACAGAAGCTCCTTTCCCGGAGGATATTTTTGAGACAGAGGCGTCAGGTACAGAGACACCTACGGAAGCGCCCACGGAGGTTCCCGCTGAGTCAGAGTCTGAGACGGAGACAGACAGTGAAAAGGATACAGAGACAGAACGTGAGACGGAAAAAAAGGAGACCGTTTTTACCTGGTCAAAGGATGGCGTGAAAGTGACTGCGAAGCTGGACAAAAAGGCAGCGCTGCCACCAGATACCAAGTTTTCTGTCAAGACCATAAATAATAAAACAGACAAAAAGCGGAATCAGAAGGCAAAGGAACTGGTGGAGCAGAGCGTGGGTCAGGGACATCGGGAAATTTCCGATACACGTTTCTATGAGCTGGTGTTTGAGACAGACGGAAAGAAGATACAGCCCTCCGGAAAGATAAAAGTTACCGTTGAATATGCCAAAGGGCTGGATCTGAAGCTGTCCAGATACGGGCAGCCGGAAGCTAAGGTTTATTTTGTAGACCAGACAGCCGGAGAACATCAGCTTTTAAAACTGGATCAGAAACTGCTGGTCAAGAAAGCAGAGTTTACCGTATCCGGTACGCCGTTGATTGGAATTGCAGGAATTCAGAATCGCACAAATGACGGCGCAGTGATTACCAGAGGCACTCTGGAAGATGGCCTGGCAGAGGTGCTGGATTACAAGCTGGTGACTGCTCAAAAAGCGGAACCGGTATCAGAGACAGAAGAGGAACCGGAGGAGGACTTATCTGAGCAGGAAGAAAATCCGGAAGCAGAAAAGACAGACCCTGAGGCGGAAAAGGAAAATCCGGATCCTGCAGATCTTTTAGCCGGGCTGGAAGATATTTCTCTGATCCTGGCCAACGGACAAAGCTCCGGTCAGGTGAAGGTTGTGAATCTGTATGCGGAGCCGGATGGCAGTGTAAATCAGGCATCGTTGGAAGAAATTTTGGCAGGGGGAAGCATAGACGTATCGGACTGTCTGGTTGTAGTAAACGTGGTGGCCCGGGATGCAGAGCAGGCTTTGCGTGTTCCGGTTTACCCGGCGCTCTATCAGGGAAGTCCGGTGTCCGGTGTTCAGGCATCCTATGCAGGCCGATTGGTATACAATCTGGTGGCAGAGAGCGGAGACGGCTTTGAAACTTATTACGGCAGCGCATCTCTGGAGGGAAAAGGTGTGGGAACGTATCTGGCGCCTCAGGGAACGGTAAATGGCTCTGCCGGTGTGCTGGGAGCTGTCTACAGCTCAGATGCCAGTGTGGCTTCTATAGAGGCGGCAGTGGTAGGGCAGGACGGCGCAGCAGCTCCGGAGCAGGAGACTGAAAGTGAAGCTCAAACGGAAGAGTCCGTCGAAACGGAGACCGAGAGCGAAGTTCATACAGAAGAGTCCGTTGAAACAGAAACTGAGAGTGAAGTTCAGACGGAAGAGTCTGTTGAAACAGAAACCGAGAGCGAAGTTCATACAGAAGAGTCCGTTGAAACAGAAACCGAGAGCGAAGTTCATACAGAAGAGTCCGTTGAAACAGAAACCGAGAGCGAAGTTCATACAGAAGAGTCCAGTGAAACTCAGACAGACAGTGAGACAGAATTTACAACAGAAATTGAGGCAGAGTCTGAGACGGAGACCAAGACAGAAGGGCTGATTGAAGAGACCGAGTTGGAAACAGAAGAAGAGACAGAGCCGGAGACGGATGTGGTTTTGGATGAAATGACGGTGGATACTATGTCACTGGATCGGGCAGCTTCCAATGTGAAGCCTCTGGTGGTGATCAAAACGACCCGGGAATTTCAGCCTGAACAGGGAACGGAAAATACTCCGGATACCGGGCAGACGCCCTCCACAGATGCTCAGAATCCCAACGCTCCTGCCGGGAAGATGGCTGTCGATACGCCATCGCTTACCGGAACAGCTACGGAGTCTGGCTCCGGGGAAAATACACAGGGAAATCAGGAAACTTCCGTAGATGGGATGGAAGAATGGAATGAAGCTTCGGTGCAGCTGGCTTCTTCACTGCTTCAGCAGGGTATTTCCAAACCGGTGGCAGGTGCGGTACTCAGCGTGAGAGCTGCTGAGGAGATCGTACCTACGGCAGATATTACAGTGAAAGGGAAGGATGGATCAGAGGTAACCTACAAAAAGGATAAAACAGCCTTTCTTAAGGATGCAGAAGTGTTTAGCTGGACAACGGATGAAGCAGGAACACCCCAGGATCTCTCACCTTACCTGATACCGGGAGGAACTTATCGGTTGACAGAGGTTTCCACTCCGGAGGGTTATATTACAGCAGCTGATCTCTATTTTACCGTAGAAGCGGACGGGACTGTCAAGCAGAGCAACGGTGCCTTGCTTCCGTCTTTGAAGCTTGCCAATGGAACAGAGGCGTCTTGCCTGGAGATGGTAGATTATGCAGAAGAGAATCCCAATAATCCGGATCCGGAGCTTCCGGATGAGGTAGCTCTTACCTTCAAGCTGGCAGTGGTGATGCTGCCGGATGCAGCGGAGGAGACAGAGGCCTCCGGCCCCATTTATCTGTCTGGAGCCAGGTTTGTGATCAAGGATGCAGAGGGAAATGTATTAAAAGACGGAAATGGAAATCCTTATACCTTTACTACAGAGGGAAAGGAGATGACTCTGAACCTAAGCCCGGCTATTTATGGAGATCTGATCAAGGATATGGAGAATGACAGCCAGCGGATCTTCTGGGTTTCTCAGTTAAAGGCAGCAGAGGGTTACCAGTTTGTGGATTACTCAGAGGCAGAACTGACCATTCACAAGGATGGAGAAGGAAAAATCTCTTTGATGCTGCCGGATAAGCAGAACGTGAACGGTGTGCTTACCTTCTACAATCGGAAAATACCGGAGAATGCAGTTGGTTCCATTACAGTGACCAAGAGAAATTATCTGGGAGAGACTGACAATCAGATCTATGCGGCAAATGGTGCCACCTACTATGCGGCTTTGTTTGCAGATAAGGATAAGACAAAACGCATCAGTGAAGTAAAGACCATTGAGATCCGCAAGGGATATAAGGCAGCTACAGTTACCTTTGGCAATCTGCCTAACGGAACCTACTATGTGGGAGAGACGGATCAGTACGGCAACCTGGTGGGAACGGTCAAGGATCAGATGCTGGCAAAGGATCCCTACTATGCAGAGTATGTCTATGGACAGGATAAGAATAAAGTGGTGATCAAGGCAAAACTGGATACAGAGCATCCGGCAGACCCGGAGAATGTAACCATCAAAAATCATTACTTTGACTTGCCTTCGGACTTTACTCAGATCATTTCCCTTCAGATCACAGTGGATCTGCGGGATGAAAACGGGGCAGCCATGAACAGCAAGGATACCTTTTACGCTGGGGTCTATACGAAAAATTCTGCTGGCGCCAAGTTTGGTTACGCAGGAAAAGTAGCTGTAAAGATGGGAGGCGCTTCCAGCAAAACTGTGACAGTAGAGCTTCCTATGAACACCAATGTAAAATATGTAACTGCCCGGCTGGTGGACGCCAATGGCAAGCAGCTGGTAAATGGTGCTCAGTACAAAATGGTGATCAATCCTTCTTATCTGACTCTCCATAAAGGAGATACACAGGTACAGAACATCACCATCACAGCGGATAAAGTGAAGCAGCCGGAGACAGAGCCTCAGTCAGAGACCGAGGTGGATATCACCAAGACCAAGGCACAATTAAAGCTGACCAAGAGTGTTAAATATAAGGGAACTTCCATCCGGGTAAATTCTGTGTATTACATCGGAATTTTCGATGACAAAGAGCTGAAAAACCTTCGTTACAAAAAAGCTATGGTACTGAACAATGCCAGTGAGCTTACTTCCACCCTTCTGGTAAATCTGAATAAGGTACCATCAGGGGAGGTGACCTTCTATTTTGCAGAGGTGGATGAAGAAGGAAATGTGCTGAAGAGCGGAAATGAGTCAGGATATGATATTGACCTGAACAAAAATTCTGTCACCTTAAGCAAAAAGAATATGTCGGATGAAGTGATTGTGACCAACAATGTAAAGAGCGGCAGTTCTGTGGAACAAAATCTTGTAAATCCCGGCAGCGGTTTCGCAGGGGATGATTCAGCCTTGGCTGCAGCGCAGAACCTGTCCAATGACAGCAACAGCTCCGGCAATACCACCACAGGCGATGACAGTCCCATCCTTCCGCTGATCATTATTCTGACCGTATCACTGCTGGCGGTAGTGGTTACTGCAGTGATCACCTACAAGCGGAGACGGGGAAGGTAAGAGAGCTGACGCGGCAAAATGAGCCGAAGCTTGTCAAAGAAAGCATGAAGCTTTATGCGTTTTAAAGAAATAAGCCAGAAATACAAAGAAGGAGCTGTGCACAGTCTCGGTGCGCAGCTCCTTCTTTACGGTAAATTCCTGGTAAAAAGTCCTGGGGCGCTGTGATTTTCAGCCCCTGGTTACTCCTCGATCACCTGAAGTTCCAGGTAATCGAAATCAATTTCTTCAATAAAGTTATCCTGGTAAAATCTCGCCTTGCTGTGGCGTTTAAATTCCCGGATGGTAGCTTCCAGCCAGATGGGCTTGCCAAGATCAAATTCCAGGCACAGTTCATCCAGACTGTGAAATATTTTGTGGGTGCGGGTATCGTCGCTGTCGTCTGTGATGACGGCATCTTTCAGCATTCGGTTGTCTTTCCAAATTTTTCCCCAGATCCTCATATTAATCTCACTCCTGTAGGGTTGTATTTATAGCAATGGTTTATAACATTTTTAATTTGATAGGAAATTCCTGATTAAATTAAAAAACTCCGTGCTGGATCGCACAGCGGCGTGGTGGAATTCTGTCGCAAGTGCTACCGCCGCAGGCGGAGAATCCTGGGCTGCAGGATTTTTGTTCCAGCGTCTGATTTTATTGGCTGCCTTATAGTCAGTTTCACCCGTAAGGCTTAGTTCACATCTGCTGTCTCATAGTAAGACTCATTGTCAAAAAACTGATAGACCAGAGAGGAAATTTCTCCAATGTGGCTGATGGCTTCCTCTTTACTGTCCCAGTCATTGGACAGGACACAGAGGATGTAATCAGATTTGTCACCGTAAACAATGGCTACATCATTTTCAGCAGTGTCCATTTCTCCGGTCTTGTTTCCCACCAGAGTTTCCTCCGGAAGACCGCTGGGGATTTTATAGCGGGTATCCTGGTTCAGCATCATTTCTTCCACTTCATTGCATACGGCTCGGGAACCGAAGGTACGGCGGTAAATCCGCTCCAGCAGCCGTCCGCAGTCCTTGGCAGAAACCTGATTAAAGCTTTCCGGGTCTGTGTAGGTGGCTGGATCGGAGAAACCATTGTATTCGTGAGTTTCCCCTGCAAATCGCTGACTTTGGATGTACCGGTTTACTCTGGCGATACCATCTGCATAGCTTCCATTTCCCAGCAGGTAGAGCAGCTGATTGGAGTCAGAATTGCTGCTGTAGGTGATCATGTTGTGAAGCAGATCGTTTACCTCCTGGGTACGGGCAAGCGTTCCCTCTTCCATGGCTTCGTAAACCGTTCCCATGATAAACAGCTTCATGACGCTGGCAGATTTCATGGGCTGGTCGTTGATCAGAATCTGGTCGTAGGTTCTGAGATTTTTTATATAGATGGACCAGTCGCCGCTGTAATTTTTGGTAAGACGAAGCAGACGCTGTTCCAGTGTAGCAATGGTGAACTGAGGTTCCGGCAGGGGACAGCCCCGAAGCTGCCTGTAATCCATCAGAGTGTAGTAGGTGAGAGGATCAGGAACACCATTTAGATCTGCAAGGTCAATGGATGGAAAGTTCTGATTGTCTTTCTTTGCCAATTCTGTCTCCGCAGCTTCCGTCTCCGTATCGACAGCAGAGTCAGAAAGAGCCTCAGAGCCGTCTTCCGCATCGTCCGTTTCCATCTCCGCAGTTTCAGCTTCTGTATCAATGTCAGAGCCAGAGGAAGCCTCGGAGCCATTTTCTGCATCGTCCGTTTCCATCTCCGCAGTTTCAGCCTCTGTATCAATGTCAGAGCCAGAGGAAGCCTCAGAGCCATTTTCTGCATCGTCCGTTTCCATCTCCGCAGTTTCAGCTTCTGTATCAATGTCAGAGCCAGAGGAAGCCTCAGAGCCATTTTCTGCATCGTCCGTTTCCATCTCCGCAGTTTCAGCTTCTGTATCAATGTCAGAGCCAGAGGAAGCCTCAGAGCCGTCTTCCGCATCGTCCGTTTCCATCTCCGCAGTTTCAGCTTCTGTATCAGTGTCAGAGCCAGAGGAAGCCTCAGAGCCGTTTTCCGCATTTTCCGTTTCCGTCTCCGCAGTTTCAGCTTCTGTGTCAGAGTCAGAGAGAGCCTTGGAGCTGTTTTCCGCTTCCGCAATTTCTGTTTCGGGAACCGCAGTCTCTGTGTCTGCCATTGGAAGATGGGCGAAGGTAAAATCAATGCCATACTGATATTTCAGCTGACGCAGAGTTTCTTTCAGCCGTTCTTCGTCCAGGGCAGGCGCTTCTGTTTTGGGTTCTGTCTCCGCAAGTGTTTCCTGCTCTGTTGGAAGCTCTGTGGAAGGCTTTGGATTATGGGAACAGCCAGTAAGAGTACAAAGAGCCAGAAGCGGAAACAGTCCGGAAAGACTGCTTTTTTTAAGTTTCTTCCTGGTATTTATACACAGCTTTTTCTTCATAGATTATGTACCTCAAAGGGGCGGCATGGACGCCACAGGAAATGCAGAAGCCCTGGGGCTCTGCCGGATAGAGCAATGCCGCAGATCCCTATGTGTTATGCAAAAATAAATAAGAGTTTCACTCATAATACCATCTCGTCGGGAATGTGTAAAGGATTTAAAATTGGAAAACAAAAATCAAATTTTGAGGGACAAATGGATTCTGGTGTGGTATCTTTAAATATAGCAAGAAACTGGCGGCAAAGGACAGAAACCTGGCAAGTATGAAAGGCAGGCTTGCTTTGTTCAATAAAGGCTGCAGTGACAGAATAAGGAGCATAGAAATCATGGTGAAAAAAACAGAAAAAACAGCCTGCGGCAGGCAGGAAAAGATAGCAGGTACGGGACTGGTGCACATTTACTGTGGAGACGGGAAGGGAAAGACAACGACAGGGATGGGTCTGTGCCTTCGGGCAGCTGGATTTGGATACCAGGTTTTGATTTATCAGTTTATGAAAAATAACAGGACCAGTGAGCGGAAAAGTTTGGAACAGATAGAAAATATCCGGATTTTGGAAGGACTGGAGGAGGAGAAATTCAGCTTTCAGCTGACCGAGGAAGAGCGGAGGCAGAGACTGGAATTTTATAACAGCCAGTTTCGAACGGTGACCAGAATGGCAGCAGAGGAATCCTATGATGTGCTTTTTCTGGATGAAGCTATTTACACGATCCGGGCAGGCCTGTTGGATGAAGAACTGGTGGCGGAATTTTTAGAGAACAAGCCGGAGAAGCTGGAGGTGATCCTGACAGGACAGGGGCCCAGTCAGAGGCTTTTGGATCTGGCGGATTATGTTTCGGAAATCCGGAAGATCAAGCATCCCTTTGACCACAGACAGCCGGCCAGGGATGGGATCGAGCGGTAAGTCCCGCGGGAAAAGCTTTTTATAGTTTTTAGAAAGATATAAAAAGTTTACTTGAATTCTAGTAGGGGAAAACTTATAATGAGTAAATATAAAATATAGAAGTGAACCAGAAAAAGGCGGAGGTGTATCCCTGTCTTTTTAGAACTTTGCAGAAATGGCCCGATCAGTGACATATGGGCGGGCAGGAGGAGAATTTATGATTAAACTATACGAAAATGGCGTATATTTGGTAAATGGAACAGAGATCGTGGAGGATAGCCGGGAAGCAGTGCAGGTACTGGAGAAGATGACCGGAAGCGTACCTTCCAAGGCAGAGGCGGCAAAGGAAACGATCGCCTATTCTATTTTAAAGGAGCACAATACTTCCGGAAATATGGAGCAGCTAAAAATTAAATTTGACAAGCTGACCTCTCATGACATTACGTTTGTAGGCATCATCCAGACAGCCAGAGCTTCCGGACTGGAGAAATTTCCGGTTCCCTATGTACTTACCAACTGTCACAACTCTCTTTGTGCAGTAGGGGGAACCATCAATGAGGATGACCATATGTTTGGCCTGAGTTGTGCCAAAAAGTACGGCGGTGTGTATGTGCCTCCGCATCAGGCGGTGATTCATCAGTATGCAAGAGAGATGCTGGCCGGAGGAGGAAAGATGATCCTGGGATCGGATTCTCACACGCGGTATGGCGCTCTTGGCACCATGGCTATGGGAGAAGGAGGACCGGAGCTGGTAAAACAGCTGCTTTCTCAGACTTACGATATCAATATGCCCGGTGTGATTGCCGTGTATTTGACAGGAACTCCGATGAAGGGGGTTGGACCTCAGGATATTGCGCTGGCGATTATCGGGGCAGTATTTGAAAATGGATATGTGAACAACAAGGTAATGGAGTTTGTAGGTCCGGGAGTGGGGAACCTGAGCGCAGATTTCCGTATTGGCGTAGATGTGATGACCACGGAGACCACTTGCTTGTCCTCCATCTGGCAGACGGATAAGGCTATTGAAGAATTTTATGAGATTCATGGAAGAAAACAGGAATATAAAGAGCTGAAGCCCGGAGCTGTAGCTTACTATGATGGTATGGTCTATGTAGATTTGAGTCAGATCCGTCCTATGATCGCAATGCCGTTCCATCCCAGTAATACTTACACCATTGAAGAACTGCAGGAAAACCTTATGGATATTCTGGAGGATGTGGAGAAGCGGGCAAAAGTGAGCCTGGACGGAGCGGTGGAGTTCACACTGAAGAACAAAGTGCGGAATGGAAAACTGTATGTGGATCAGGGGATCATCGCCGGCTGCGCAGGAGGCGGTTTTGAAAATATCTGTGATGCAGCGGATATCCTGAGAGGAAACTTTATCGGAAATGACACATTTACGCTGAGCGTATACCCGGCCAGTATGCCTATTTACATGGAGCTGGCGAAAAACGGCAGGCTGGCAGATCTGATCCAGTCCGGAGCAGTGGTTAAGACGGCATTCTGCGGCCCCTGCTTCGGCGCAGGAGATACTCCGGCCAACAATGCCTTCAGTATCCGTCATTCCACCAGAAACTTCCCGAACCGGGAGGGTTCCAAGCTGCAGAATGGTCAGATTGCGTCTGTAGCTTTGATGGATGCCAGATCTATCGCAGCCACTGCAGCTAATAAGGGATATCTGACAGCTGCCACGGAGCTGGAGGTGGACTTTGGAAAACCGAAATATTTCTTTGACAGCGCTATTTATGAGAATCGTGTATTTGACAGCAAAGGGGTGGCTGACCCGGATACCCAGATACAGCTGGGACCCAATATCAAGGATTGGCCGGCGATGTGTGAGCTTCCCCAGAATTTGGTTCTGAAAGTGGTTTCAGAGATTCATGATCCGGTGACTACTACAGATGAGCTGATCCCCTCTGGTGAGACGTCTTCTTACCGCTCCAATCCTCTGGGATTGGCAGAGTTCGCTCTTTCCAGGAAAGATCCGGCTTATGTAGGACTGGCGAAGGAAGTGCAGAAGGCGCAGAAAGCCATTGAGGCAGGAAACTGCCCCCTGGAAGTTCTGGAGGAGCTAAAGCCTGTGATGGAGGCAGTCCATACCCGGTTCCCGGAGGCGGGAGAAGGCAATCTGGGCATTGGTTCTACTATCTTTGCGGTGAAACCGGGAGACGGTTCTGCCAGAGAGCAGGCAGCTTCCTGCCAGAAGGTGCTGGGAGGCTGGGCAAACATAGCGAACAGCTATGCAACAAAGAGGTACCGCTCCAATCTGATCAACTGGGGAATGCTTCCCTTCCTGATTGATGAAGGAGAATTGCCCTTTAAGAATAAAGATTATCTGTTCCTTCCCAATATCCGCCAGGCGGTGGAGGAAAAGGCCTCTGAAGTGACCGCCTATGTGGTGAAGGAGGGAGCGTTGGCACCCTTTACCCTGAGATTGGGAGAGATGACAGAAGATGAGCGTCAGATTATCCTGGATGGTTGTCTGATTAACTTTAATCGAGTGAAATAAGCATTCGCGGAAGCGCAGATAATATTGCTTTCATCGATGGGGCAGCCTGCACATCGATGAAAGCCAAAACAGAGGGAGGATGGACCTCCTTATCGGGAAAGAGCTTTGGAAAGGAGAATGGCCATGAGTACGACAAAAGAAATTCCTTATAAGATCTATCTGGAAGAGAGCGAGATGCCCAGGCAGTGGTACAATGTGCGGGCGGATATGAAAAATAAGCCGGCTCCTCTTTTAAACCCGGCCACCCTGGAACCTATGAAATTTGAGGATCTTCAGGGAGTGTTCTGCGATGAACTGATCCGGCAGGAGCTGGATGATATGACACCCTATTTTGATATTCCGGAAGAAATCCGGGATTTCTACAAAATGTATCGCCCATCTCCTTTGGTGCGGGCCTATTGCCTGGAGGAGAAGCTTCAGACTCCGGCAAAAATTTATTATAAGTTTGAGGGAAATAATACCAGCGGAAGCCATAAGCTCAATTCTGCGATTGCTCAGGCCTATTATGCCAAAAATCAGGGCCTGAAGGGCGTCACCACAGAGACCGGAGCAGGACAGTGGGGAACTGCTCTTTCCATGGCCTGCGCGTATCTGGATCTGGACTGTCAGGTATATATGGTGAAAGTTTCTTATGAGCAGAAGCCCTTCCGTCGGGAAGTGATGCGTACCTACGGTGCCAAGGTAACTCCTTCTCCTTCTGTCACCACAGAAGTGGGAAGAAAAATTCTGGCTGAGAATCCCGGAACGGGAGGGAGCCTCGGCTGCGCGATCTCGGAGGCAGTGGAAGCTGCGGGAAAGCAGGATGGCTACCGCTATGTACTGGGAAGCGTGCTAAATCAGGTGCTGCTTCACCAGACAGTAATCGGTCTGGAGACAAAGGCAGCGCTGGATAAGTATGATATTGTTCCTGACATTATCATTGGCTGTGCCGGAGGTGGCTCCAACCTGGGCGGATTGATCTCGCCATTTATGGGAGAAAAACTGAGAGGAGAGCAGGATTACCGTTTTATTGCCGTAGAGCCGGCTTCCTGTCCCAGCCTTACCAGGGGAGTCTATGCCTACGATTTCTGCGATACAGGAATGGTATGCCCTCTGGCAAAGATGTATACTTTGGGCCATGGTTTTATCCCGTCAGCCAGCCATTCCGGCGGACTGCGTTACCACGGTATGAGCACCACCCTCTCCAAGCTGTACCATGACGGACTCATGGAGGCGGTTTCTGTGGAGCAGACCTCAGTCTTTGAAGCAGCAGAGCTGTTCGCCCGGGTGGAAGGGATCCTGCCTGCACCGGAGAGCAGCCATGCTATCCGGGTGGCTATGGATGAGGCGCTTAAATGTAAAGAAACAGGCGAGGAAAAGACCATCGTTTTTGGACTTACCGGAACCGGATATTTTGATCTGGTGGCTTATGGAAAATACAATGATGGCGCTATGATGGATTATATTCCTACGGATTCAGAGCTTCAAAAAGGCTTTGACGGGATACCAAAATTTCCGGGGAATACACTGGAGAGAAGATAGCTGTTTCGAGGAGCGCGTTAGGAAGTCCGGATAAATGGTATCTGAAAAGTACATTAAAAAAGAATAACAAGTAAGAATGTAGAGAGGGGACTGCAGGATGTGCAGAATCCCTTCTCTTTTTTAGGGATAAACCGGGAGCAGGAGAGGGGGCATCAATATCTTCCTGTAAGGCGCTTGAAGAAGGCACACGGGAGATATACTGACGGAAGGCAACACCCACGGGAAACAGAATTGGTTTTGTCACGCATTTTGTCTCATGTATGTGACTTGTATTATCAGATAATATATAGAAAAAGATACAATAAATTGTATTAAATTAGAAAAAATAATAGAAAACAGAAAAAATAAAAAATATAAAAATAATAGTTGACAAATAATGAGATAAGTGATAGTATACAGATAACAACAAGAACACCTCAATTAAATAGCTAGACCAAAAGTTATTTAGTTATTAAAAAAGGTGGAATTGCTTAGTACAGTTTTTCTAATCAAGATAATCAAGATAATCAAGATAATCAAGATAATCAAGATAATCAAGATAATCAAGATAATCAAGATTAGAGATTAAGAGAATGGAGGCTGATTCCGATGGACAAGATTGAAAATTGTAATCAGTATAACGGTGGTAGAGTAAAAGGTTCCTGCTAAAGAAGATTTTGTTACTTCATTCTATCAGAGTAATCGAAGAAAAGCGATCATCGAAGAGGAATTTTAGGAAAAAGGACAAAACACCTTTACTTGTTATATTGATCAGATACCACATTATAAAATGGATGTATGAGACAGAAGTTTTATAGCTTTCTATTGAAAAGTAATATTATAAAAATTTCAGATGTTTGTATCGCACAGATGTCAAAAAATAGATGTAATATGAAGTAAGGAATATATCGGAAGCTTAATTCCGGATGGAAAGAATACAAAGAAAATAGCGAAGATATTGTGACGAGAAAGCAGTATCAGACTATGGGTCGTATCAAAACCTCCATTTACTAAGTGAAAGATATATTAAAATAGATATAGCAGGAAGCAGATCTCTTCGATACATTATCATAAAATAATATAAAACTAAATACATTTTTGAAAACCAAATAATTTAAAATACAACATAAAAAGGACTATCGGGAGGTAGTCCTTTTTATGTTGTGTGGAAGAAGGATAGGATAATCAAAGTTTTTGAGGGTTTGCCAAACTTTTTGAGGGGCAATCGTGAGGGGCTGACTAGACGGTCAGTCCCTCTTTTATAGTAGGCAGTTTATAACGTAAAATACGAGAAAGGCATATCCTCGTCTTGAACTTCGTAAGCATTTTGTACGAAATAATTGTATTCTTCCTCAAGATGTTTCCAATGGATATATGCCCGCAGGTAGTTCACTTCCAGTTGCTGAATGCGATAGGAATCTTGTAAAGCGACCATTTCGCTGCAAAGAAGTTGGTGAAGTTCTTTCAGATATTCATAGTTTTTCAGTTCATTCTTTTTGTTCATGTAGATTGTCCTCCTAAATTTCGTCATCTTCAAGGTACATAACGGGATTATAATCAGATACACCGTTCAGTACAGGGGTTCTTCTGGCTGCATATAAAAAACGCTTCCGGAAGTGTTCGAAATTCCGGAAGCCTCTTCCAAGACGTTTCAGATCTTTGACTTTTCTGTTGAGAGATTCGATTGGACCGTTTGAAAGTCTGCTGTCATAGATTTTTCCATACCCATGTTTCTCGACCATAATGAAGGAATTGATGATGGGATCTTCATATTTTTCCAGCAGAGAACCGAATTCCCGGAAAATTTCATATTCAGAGTTTTTATATGTAGGGATCAACAGATCAAGATCCCGGCGTGCAGCAACTGGATCTGCCGCATTATGATTATTGAAATGTATATAAGATTTTTTCAGATCACGGAAATCTTTCGGTTTGGGATCAATCCGAAATAAAGCATCTTCGTAGTCAAATGTGTTCATGAGACAACGAAAGTACGGATCTATACGGGGGGCTGTATGATATTTAATGTTAGACTGGCTGGAAAGGATTAACCATCTATATTTCTGTAGAAGATATACTTCATCAGAAGGAGGGAGAGAAACAGGCCTTTGGAGTTCCAGAGAGAGCTGCTCTGCTTTTTCTCTGTCCCGCTGGCGATATTTTTTGAGTAGCTGTCTGATATAATTATCAATTAGACGGGTGATCCATTGGATAACGTGAAAAGAATTAACAACAGGAACTGTATTTGGAAAATATTTATCTACATAAGAGATGTACTGGTTACACATATCCGAAATGAGATATTTTACGGCATTACGTTTTTCGGGAGGGATAGAGACAAAGTAAGGTTCTGTAATGTTTACACGACGGCTGATAAGCAGATCAATTGGATCGCTGGTATGAAAATCCTGAATGACAAGTGCGTATTTACAGTAATTATTCATATCCAGAAATACTTCATTGATAGAAATGGCATCTGTCAGTGATAAACGGTTCATTTTTACGTAACGGTCAAAAACTTCGAGAGCGTGTGTATCAGAAACATGAAAACGATCAGCAATGGAAGTCGTAGTTTCCATTAGATTGCGATAAGCGTAGATGATGAGCATATCAGTTGCGTTAGTTGTACGACGATGCTTGTTTACGAACTTAAAAGCTTCACTGATGTCATAGTTACATTCTGGATTAGTGCATCGCCAACGACGTTGCTTTAAAACAAGTATGAGTTCATAGTTGTCTTGAAGAATGGGATGCATAATCGTCCTTTTTTTGATACCTCTGGAGTGCATTTTGAATCCGCAAGAGGGACAGAAGTATAAAGATGGGTGCGTTTCCAAAGTAAGAGTTTTTGTTGTACCTTGTATAGAGATATAGGTTTTGGGACATTTTTATGTTTGATTGAAGTGATTGTATTTTTGGATACAAAAGGAAAACCTTCCGTGCCAGTCTTATCTTTTGAAATGGGTGAGTTGATAATTTGTCCAGTTGCTGCAGCAATGATTTTTACTGAAAAAACAATAATTATCTATGTGATTCTTTTTAAAATTTATCTTTTTCATGATAAGCAACGGGGGTATGAATAGTTTTGTCATTGACAGCAGGTGCAGGTTTTACAGCATAAAGAAAAAGGCTTTCAAAATGCTCAAAATTGCGAAAACCATAGCCAAGCTGTTTTTGTTTTTTGGCATGATGACTTAATACTTTAGGTGATCAGAAAGAGATAAAATTCACGAAGACTAATAAAAGTTTCATGGTTGCTTTGGGTTAAAATACAATTAAACACAAAAAAGTGATTAAAAAGAAATATAAATTGTATATATTATTTTAAAAAAATAAAAAATATCATATATTTACAAATATAATAACTAATTAATGATTGGAAATGGATAAAAAAATATATAAAATGACAAATAAATATTGACAAAACGTTTTATCTATTTTATAATCGGGTATAGAAAGAGATGGAAAAGAGTTTGTTTAGGCGATTATGGATAGGAAATCTAAAGAGACCAAATATGATAAAACGTTTTATCATAAAATCAGGAACTTGATCCGTGAGGATTAAAATAATATTTTATAAAGCAAGGAGGCTTTACTATGAAAAAGAAAGTTGTTAGTATCCTGTTGACAGCCGCTATGGCAGCATCTTGTTTTTCAGCGACGGCGATGGCTTCTGACGATGTGGTTCAGGTAGCTTTTGTTCCGCAGCTTATTGGTATTCCCTATTTTACTGCCATGGATGAAGGCGGCCAGAGAGCGGCAGAGGATTTAGGATGTGAGTGGATTTATGCAGGCGATACTCAGGCCAGTGCGGATCTGCAGGTGACGCAGATAGATTCCCTGATCAGACGTGGGGTAGATGCCATTAGCCTTTCCGTATTGGATAGTTCTTCTACGAATCCTTCTATCGAAAAAGCGCAAGAGGCAGGAATTGTTGCGTATACTTCTGACTCAGATGCAGCTGACAGCTCTAGAGCATTTTATGTAGCGCAGGCGGATGATGTTGCTCTTGGAGAGACGTTAATGGAGCAGTTGGCTCAGCAGATGGAAGGAAAAGGAAAAGTCGGTATCGTATCAGGTGTTGCGACAGCTACAAATCTGAATACCTGGATCAAAGCTATGCAGGATTATGCAGCAGCTAATTATCCGGAAATAGAACTGCTTGATGTAAAATATACTGCAAATGGAAGCAGTGAGGAAGCACTTCAGCAGGCACAGGATTTAATGACAGCTAATCCGGATCTGAAAGGATTGATCGGTGTTGCTTCTTCTACTATTCCGGGTGTATGTCAGGCGGTAGAACAGTCTGGTATGGCGGGTGAGATCAAAGTGGTCGGATTTGGTTCTCCGGCAACTGTAAATGAGTATATGAAAGATGGCATCATGCAGGTGTCTGTTCTTTGGGATGCAGAGGCATTGGGATATCTGACATGTTGGGCTGGCTATCAGGCAGCAGTTGGAAATGAATTCCAGGAGACACAGCATATTGAAGCAATTAATACAGATGTTACTTACGATGCAGAAAGAGGTATTCTTCTTCTGGGCGATCCCCTTGTGATTACTCCGGAAAATGTAGATGACTATAACTTCTAAAATCTGATTCTGAAAAAAGAGCACCCAGCCGGAGAATACCGGCTCAGGGTGCCTTATTAAAAAAGGAAGAAAAAAATGGCAGATAATATTATTCTGGAAGCAAAAGAAATTAATAAATCATTTGGTGGAAACCATGCGCTTCAGAATGTCAGTTTCCAGTTGAGAAAAGGAGAAATCCTTTCTGTTATGGGCGAAAATGGTGCAGGAAAATCCACATTGATGAAGATTATCGCCGGTGCATATAAGAATGACACAGGAGAGATTTATCTTGATGGGAAAAAACTAACATTGAATTCTCCGTTGGATGCGACGGCGGCTGGTATTTCTATTGTTTATCAAGAACCGAATGTGTTTGCAGATATGTCAGTGCTTGAAAATATTTTTATGGGAAATGAGATTTCTGACAGATCAGGGATTAAATGGAAAGAAATGTATGCACAGGCAGTGGAGGCTTTGAAATTAGTAGATTTAGATGAGAAAATTCTTTCACGTCCAATGGGAAGCCTGTCAATAGGTAATCAACAGCTTGTGTTGATTGCTCGTGGCGTATTCCGTCAGTGTAAAATCTTGATTTTAGACGAACCAACCTCTATTCTGAGTTTTGCAGAATCTGAGAAGCTTTTTCAGATTATTTTTGACCTAAAGGAAAAAGGAGTGAGTATTCTGTATATTAGCCATCGCGTACCGGAGATTCTTCGGATTTCTGATGATATTATTATTTTACGGGATGGGTGTGTGACCGGAAATATGAAGGTTTCGGAAGCAACAGAAGAAAACGTGATCGAGGCAATGTCTGGAAGGAAGATTGATCGAAATATTTATATTGAAAGAGATTATAAGAAAAATGATGTGATTTTGAAGGTAGAAGGGCTTTGTCATGGAACCACATACCAAAATATTACTTTCGATCTGCGTCCGGGTGAGATCCTGGGATTTTACGGGTTGGTAGGATCAGGAAGATCTGAGATGGCGAGAGCTATTTTTGGGGAAACCAATGCCGAAAAAGGAAAGATCTTATTCGAAAATGAGGATATCAGTCATATTACAACACAGCAGGCAGTAAGTCGTAAAATTTTTTATGTGCCTGAGGATCGTGGTACGCAAGGATTATTTGATGCCCACGATGTGCGCGGTAATATGAGTGCTTCATTTCTGAATATTTTGTCGAACCGGTTAGGGATTATGGACAATAAAAAAGAAAGAAAAGCAGTACAAGATAATATTAATAAATATAGTATCAAGGTAGAATCGCAGGAAGATATGATCATGATGCTTAGTGGCGGAGGACAGCAGAAGGTATTGCTTTGCAGGTGGTTGCTTGAACAGCCTAAGGTGATCATCTTGGATGAACCTACTAGAGGAATCGATGTGGCTACAAAGACAGAGATCCATCGCTATATCATTGAACTTGCAAAGCAAGGAGTAGCAGTTATGTTGATTTCGTCAGATTTGCCGGAAGTAATGGCTCTTAGTGATGAAGTGATTATTATGCATACAGGAGAAATTACAGCTCATTTTGACAGAGAAGATGCTACGGAAAAGAATATACTGAAATATGCCTTGAATCTGAATGAATAGTAAAACGTGAGGTGGTTTTATGGACAGTAAACAGAAAGTCTATAGATGGATTGATGAGCACCAGCAGGATGTGGTGAAGTTGTTGCAGGAGTTGCTGCAGGCTCCAAGTGTCAATCCTTATTTCGATGAAGAGGAATGCTATAAGAAAGAACTGCGGGCACAGTCGGTACTTCGTAGGCATCTTGACGATATGGGAATGAAAACAGAATTTCAATATCCAGATGCAGAGAAATTAAAAGAATATGAAGGAAAACCCGGATATTATGCAGATCATGAGTTTGTGGATCGGCCAAATTTGGTTGGTATCCTTCCGGGAGAAGGTGGCGGGAGATCAATTTTACTTTCTGGGCACATTGATGTAGTACAACGGGGGAGTAAGTGGCTCCATGATCCTTTTGGCGGGACTGTTGAAGATGGAAAAATTTATGGTCGAGGCGCTGTCGATATGAAGGGTGGCATTGGCGCTATGACAATGGCGGTAAAAGCGATCCAGGGAGCAGGGCTGAAACTGAAAGGTGATGTAAAGATTGGTACCGTGGTAGATGAGGAAGCAGGGGGAATGGGAACACTGGCCTTGATGGCAGCAGGAAACCGTGCAGATGCTTGTATTATCACAGAGCCCACAGATTTACAGATCGCACCGCTTTGCCGCGGGATTCTTTGGGGTAAGATTGTAATTGAAGGCAGAGCTGGTCATATCGAATTAAAGCAGGGAGACTGGAGAGATGGAGGTGCTGTGGATGCTATTGAAAAAGGACTTCTCTACATACGAGCAATCAAAAATCTGAATCAGGATTGGGCAATCACGAAAAATCATAAATATATGACCCTTCCCTGTGCTGTTAATCTGGCAGAATTCCATGCAGGAGAGTATCCGACAACTTTTGCAAATCATGCAGAGATTGTGTTTGATGCACAGTACTTGCCAAGAGAGAAAGACGAGAATGGACTTGGAAGTAAGGTAAAGAAAGAATTGGAAGATTTTGTGGCAGCGGTAGCACAGACAGATGATTGGTTGAAAGAAAATCCTCCTCATATTGAGTGGCTTATTGATGCAGATTGCGGAGAGACATTGGATGATCAGCCGTTTTTCCGCCAGGCTGTGGAAAGTGCACGCCAAGTACATCCGGAGAGTGGAATTGAAGGTATTGGTTTTCATACAGATATGGGATGGTTTTGTAATGTAGGCATTCCTACCATGAATATCGGACCGGGTAACCCAAGGCTTGCCCACCACTCAGATGAATTTGTTACTGTTAACGATATGATGACATGTACAAAAATGATAGCTTCCATTCTTATGGACTGGTGTGAAGTGGCAGAATAAGGAGGAGCATATGGCTGATAAAAGTAAAGTTTATAAATGGCTGGATGAGCATACAGAAGAAGCTGCAGATTTGCTGAAAGAACTTATTAAGATTCCCAGTGTTAATCCCTATTTTGATGATGAAGATGCATTAAAGGGAGAAGGGGACGCCCAGAGATATCTGCAGAAATATATAGAGAATATGGGATTTCGGACAGAGTTTTCTTATCCGGATGCTCAAGAGTTGATCGAATATAAGGATATGGCAGGTTATATGGCGGATCATACCTTTGAAGACAGACCCAATTTGTATGGCGAATTGAAAGGAAGCGGTGGGGGAAGATCAATATTTCTTTCAGGCCATATGGACGTAGTACAAACAGGCTCTAAGTGGAAGCATGATCCGTTTTCTGCAGATCAAGTTGGTGATACTATTTATGGGCGCGGTACCTGTGATATGAAAGGCGGAATCGCAGCAATGACGATTGCAGTAAAAGCAATCCAGGAAGCAGGAATACGTCTGAAAGGCGATGTTAAGATTGGTACCGTGGTAGATGAAGAGGCAGGTGGAATGGGAACGCTGGCACTAATGGCAAAAGGATACCGAGCAGATGCCTGTATCTTGACTGAGCCAACCCATTTGAAGCTTGCGCCGCTTTGCAGAGGGATTTTATGGGGTAAAATCATTATAGAAGGACAGGCAGGGCATATTGAACTGAAGCGTGAAGATTGGCGTGAAGGCGGTGCCGTAGATGCTATTGATAAAGCTGCTTATATACTGGAACATTTTAAGTCCTTTAATGAAAATTGGACATATACAAAAGCCCATAAGTATCTTCCTATACCGTGTCAGATAAAATTTGCACAGTTTGAAGCGGGAGAATATCCTACAACGTTTGCAAATCATGCGGAACTGACATTTGATGCCCAGTATCTTCCTCAGGAAAAGGATGAGAAAGGTCTGGGAGGGAAAGTAAAGAAGGAGATTGAAGACTTTGTGCAGGCGATTGCCCAAACAGATCCATATCTGAGAGAAAATCCGCCAAGAATTGAATGGATTTTAGATGCAGACTGTGGGGAGACATTTGATACGGAAGATTTCTTTAAAGTTACCAAAAAATGTCTTACGGAGTTGTATCCAGATGCAGTTGTGGAAGGGAACTGTGCACACACAGATATGGGATGGTTTTGCAACGTGGGCATACCTACACTAAACTTTGGACCGGGTGATTCTAAACTTTGTCATCAGTCAGACGAGCACATCGAGATACCGGAATACATTCTCAGCGCAAAGATTATTGCATCCACGATCATGGATTGGTGTATGTGTGAAGATGAGGATGGAAAGGAAGGGTAAATATGTTTAAAAAGTATATTCCACATCCTACCAGAAGAGAATTTTTTGCAATTGCTCTTCTGGCAGCAGAAATAATTTTGTTCTCCATCTTTGTACCAAATTTTGCAAATGTCAATAATTTTGTCCGGGTTATCCAGAATAATACGGAGGTTGCCATTATCAGTATTGGAATGACGATCGTGATGTTGCTGGGAGGGATAGATTTATCTGTTGGTGCAGTTATGGGTGTTGTGGCAGTGGTAACAGGAAATATGATCCAGGCAGAAATGAATACTGTGTTAATCATTCTAGCGGCCGCGGCTATTGGAATCCTTGTAGGCGCGGTAAATGGATTGATTATTGCAAAACTTCATATTCCAGATATGCTGACAACGCTTGCAACCAGTAATGTCTGGAAAGCGGTGATATTTGGACTTTTGGGAGGAAAATGGCTTACCAGTTTGAAACCGTCTTTTCGAGGAATTACAACAGCAAAGGTAGCTGGGATTCCGGTTTTGCTGTTTTTGGTTCTGGGTGTTTATGCAGTTTTCTACTATGTTTTTATGTACCGGAAATACGGGCGCCATATTTATGCCATCGGATGTAATGAGGATGCAGCAGTTTTGAGTGGCATCAATGTGGCAAAAGTACGATTTATTTCTTACTGTTTGACCGGTGCATTGGCAGGATTGACGGGGCTTTTGTACATTGCCCGCATGGGAAGTGTAGAGATGACAATAGGAAGTAATACAGCGATTCAGTGTATTGCCGCAGTTACGATCGGAGGTATTGGAGCCAAAGGAAGCGGAATGAGAGGCTCTGTGATAGGAACACTTGCAGGTGTGTTTTTCATAGGATTTCTGAAAAATGGTATTGTTATTATGGGAATTCCATCTTTGTTGGAAAATTTCTTTGTTGGTATGCTTATGATCATCTGTGTACTGTTTGATTCGGTCAGCGGAATGCGCCGTTCTTCAAAAACTGCTGAGAAAGGAGCGAAATAATGAAAAAATTGGTTCTTTCTTTGGCGAAAAGCCGTGCAAAATTTCTTGCAGTTCTTTTGGTGGTCGAAATTATTATTTTATCGATTATGAATCCAGAATTTGCAAAGATTAATAATCTGATTGAGATTCTTCAATTCGGTGCTACTTTGTTTCTGATGGCGGTAGGAGAAGCCCTGGTAATCATCGTGATCCCTGGAGGAATTGATATTTCTATCGGTTCTATTATGAGTTTAAGTTGTGTAGTTCTTGGAATTACCTACCAGAATAGTGGGAATATGCCGATAGCCCTTTTGGCTACATTGATCGCTGGAGGACTTTTCGGTGTGGTAAACGGCATATTGGTTGGCTTCTTTAATATGCCATCGCTGATTGCTACGTTGGGAACGCAGTATGTTTTTGCATCTTTGGCCCTATATATCACGAATGGTGTGGCGATTTCTGGGTTCCCGGACAGCTTTTCCTGGTTATCTCTCGAGACAACTTTAGGAATTCCGAATCAGATTCTGTTTTTGGTGATTCCTGTTTTGATAGTGGTTTTATTTTTGGTGTATAGAACCAGATTTGGTCGGAATATTTATTTGACAGGGAATAACTCAGAGGCAGCGAAATTTGCCGCAATTAAGACGAAATGGACAATTTTTTTCGTTTTCGTATTAGCAGGAGTATTAACAGCTTTCGGAGCTATCATCAACTGTTCCTGGTTAATGACTGCCCGTGCTGATGCAGGAAGCGGTATGGAAATGAATGCCATTACAGTGGCTATGCTCGGCGGTATTTCAGCGGTGGAAGGCGGTCGAGGACATTTGAGCGGCGTAATTGTGGGTACGGTTCTCATTACCATGTTAAAATCCGGTTTGCAGATGGCAGGAATCAATTCCACATGGATACTGGCAATTACAGGAATTATATTGTTGATTTCCATAGTGATGAATAATGTGATGAATAAATTTATTATCAAAATGAGTACAGACTAGGAGGATGAAATTATGAAGAAAAAAGTTTTACTGGCAGGCGAGTCTTGGTCGGCAACATTAATGGAAGTAAAAGGATTTAACAGTTTCTTTTCTTCAAAATATGAAACCGGTTTAGGCTGGATTGATAAAGCTATTGAAAAGGCTGGATATGAGTTAACCTATCTTCCCAATCATGAAGCGGCGGAAAAATTTCCGTTTACTCTGGAAGAATTACAGGAATATGACTGTGTGATTTTGTCTGATATTGGAGCGGATACTTTGCAGATCCCGCCACAGACTTTTGGGGCAAGCAAGATTATGCCCAATCGTTGTAATTTGCTTAAAGAGTATGTAATGCAGGGTGGAGCATTACTGATGATTGGGGGTTATATGACTTTTTCAGGAATCGGAGGGCAGGGTAAGTGGTATCACACCAGTGTGCAGGATGTGCTCCCGGTTCAATTATATCCCTATGACGATCGAATGGAACACTGTGAAGGTGTGGCGCCAGTGGCAAAAAAGTTGGAGCATCCAGTGTTAAATGGTATTGAAAAAGAATGGCCGGTTGTGTTAGGATATAATATGAGTAAGGCTAAACCAGAGGCAGAAGTGGTGGTGGAAATTTGTGGAGATCCGTTCATTGCATTTGCAGATTATGGAAAAGGAAGAAGCGGCATTTTCTCGACTGACTGTGCGCCTCATTGGGCTCCGCCTGAATTTTGTAACTGGAAATGCTATGACATTTTATTCAAAAATATGATAGATTATCTAACGAGATAAACATGATATCGGTTTGAAGGAGTTAATGTGAGGACCACACTAAAACAAGTTGCCGAAGCTTCGAACTTGTCTATTACGATTGTATCTCAGGTTTTAAATAACAGACCTTGTCGCGTATCGAAAGAAAAAAGAAAGTTGATCTTAGATACAGCGCAGAGATTGAATTACAGACCTAATTTAGTAGCTGTCAGTTTGGTAAAGGGATCTACGGATACAATAGGTCTGGCTATTTCAGATATCCGAAATAGTTTTTTTTCTTCTCTGGCCAAGGGCGTAGAGGATGAATGCCAGAAATATAGCTGGAATGTGATACTTTGTAATTCGAATGACCGGCATTCAAAGGACATGGCGAACTTGAGGATGCTGGCTGATAAGGGAGTAAGCGGTATCATTTTTGGAATGGCTTCGGAATCTACACCAGAGATGGTAAAAGAGTGCACGGATTTTATGAGAAAAGAACATATTCCCTATATGTTGGTGGATCGATATGTGGAGACTCAAAATGGCGGGATCGTTTGTGTAGACCATGTGAACGGCGGGTATCAGGCAGCCGGTCATTTGCTGAGGCTGGGGCATCGGCGGATTGCCTGCGTCACGGGACCGTTAAATTTGTTAGATTCCCAGCAACGTTTGGAGGGATATGTTTGTGCGTTGAAAGAATATGGTGTGCCCTATGATCCAGGATTGATCATAGAAGGAAAATATACATTTCCCAGTGGAGCGGAAGCGGCAGATACACTGATGGATAGAACAATTGAAGTGGATGCTTTGTTTTGCTTTAATGATATGATGGCTATCGGTGCTATGCAGCGACTTAAGGAACGGGGGTTGCGCATACCAGAGGATATTTCTATTATAGGTTATGATGATATTTTTGTGGATCAGTTTCTCAGTGTTCCTATGACAACAATCAAGCAACCTACAGAGCAGCTTGGCCGTGCAGCGGCTCATAAAATTATTAATAAAGAAGTAGGTTTTAATAGAAAGGAAGAAAGAATTATTTTTAAACCGGAGCTAGTGGAAAGAAAAACGGTAATTGACCGTAATAAAAAATAGTGGTATGGCCTCAAAAGGCTATGGCAAAATGTGCAGGTGATTTTGTCATAGCCTTTTGTGTTTAAAAAGTAAAGATTGGAGATGGATTTATGAAACAGGAAGAAAAAAAGGTGTTATTAGCTGTTAATGGGACGCTCATGAGAGGTTTGGAATTGGAAAGAAATTTGCTGGATGCAGACGCTGTTTTTTCTTTTGAAGCGAGGACTGAGGAGGCATATCGTTTATGGAGCATTCAGGATAAAAATCCCGCCATGATAAGGGTAACGCCAGGGACAAAGCCTTCTACCAAGGTGGATGTGGAGGTTTGGAGTATTCCTATGTCGGGGCTTGCGTCTGTACTTTTAAAAGAGCCAGAAGGGCTTTCGATTGGAAAAGTGAAGCTGGAGGATGGACAAGTAGTCTTAGGTGTTATTGGAGAACCATTTTTAGTAGAAGGTATGAAAGAAATTACAGAGTATGGAGGCTGGAGAAATTATATCAAAAAAAATGGAAATATTTAAAAGAGAGTAAGCGCAAAATAATTCGACGGATTGTGTTGCCCTAAAAATCATTCCATAATAATCATTAGAAAATGCAAGCATTTCACTTCATCTTCTCTTGCTAGAAATGATAGATGCGAGCATTTTAC